>ERZ791802.10-NODE-10-length-275735-cov-24.442814_pt1 | contig 275735 bp, 244 predicted proteins | sample MGYA00510308_ERZ791802 | MGnify/ENA primary metagenome ERZ791802 (study PRJEB30046, sample SAMN00792028) | human gut metagenome | study: EMG produced TPA metagenomics assembly of the A metagenome-wide association study of gut microbiota in type 2...
CCTCTCCAAAACTTCCTTCTCAAGAAGGCTTTCCGTTGAAAGCGGTGCAAAGGTACAAATCATTTTTAATTCTGCAAACATACTTTCTCTTTTTTCGCGAATTAATTGTACTTTTGCCACATAATATATAGGCTATGCCCATGATATACCCGCAAAATTTTGAACAAAAGATAGGTTTCGATCAGATACGTCAATTGCTGAAGGAGAAATGTCTCAGCACACTTGGTGAAGAACGTGTGACTGATATGACATTCTCCGATCGTTTTAGTGAAGTAGAGGAACTTCTGGAACAAGTCACGGAGTTCGTTCGTATACTCAGAGAGGAAGACAACTTCCCCGCACAATATTTTTTCGACGTTCGCCCATCATTGAAGCGGATACGAGTAGAAGGAATGTATCTGGACGAACAAGAACTTTTCGATCTGCGACGTTCATTAGAAACGATACGCGACATTGTACGTTTTCTACAAAAGAATGATGACACGGAGGAAGAAAGCGCTTCTCCCTATCCTCGTCTGAAACGTCTGGCAGGAGATATTACTGTATTCCCACAACTCATTGGAAGAGTTAACGGCATCCTGTCTCCATATGGGAAAATTAAGGATAACGCTTCTACCGAATTGGCACGCATCCGTAGAGAACTGGCAAGTACGATGGGAAGTATATCACGTTCTTTGAACAGCATATTACGTAGTGCGCAGTCAGAAGGTGTTGTAGACAAAGACGTCACTCCCACCATGCGTGACGGGCGTCTGGTTATTCCTGTAGCTCCGGCTTTGAAAAGAAAGATAAAAGGTATAGTACACGATGAGTCGGCCAGTGGAAAAACCGTATTCATAGAGCCTGCCGAAGTGGTGGAAGCCAACAATCGTATCCGTGAACTAGAAGGAGACGAACGACGGGAAATAATCCGTATCCTGATGGAATTTTCCAATCAATTGCGTCCATTCATTCCCGATGTATTATTATCTTACGAGTTTCTTGCCGAGATAGATTTTATACGTGCCAAAGCACTGCTTGCCGAACAGATTACAGGCATAAAGCCAGCTTTTGAAAACAGGCAGGTACTGGACTGGACTATGGCCGTACATCCCCTGCTGCAACTCTCCCTAGCCAAACATGGTAAAAAGGTGGTACCACTGGATATAGAGTTGCACGGGAAGCAACGTATCCTTATTATCTCCGGCCCTAATGCCGGCGGTAAGTCGGTCTGTCTAAAAACAGTCGGTTTGTTGCAATATATGTTGCAGTGCGGGTTACTCATTCCTATGCACGAACGTAGTCATACCGGCATATTCAGTAGTATCTTTATAGATATAGGCGACGAACAATCCATCGAGGATGATCTCAGTACCTATTCTTCACATCTTACCAATATGAAAATCATGATGAAGAGCTGCAATGAGCGCAGTCTCATCTTGATTGACGAATTTGGCGGTGGAACAGAACCGCAAATCGGTGGTGCCATTGCAGAAGCTGTCCTAAAACGTTTCAACGAAAAACTGACTTTCGGTGTCATCACTACTCACTACCAAAATCTGAAGCATTTTGCCGAAGACCATGAAGGAGTAGTAAACGGTGCCATGTTATACGACCGTCATCTAATGCAAGCTTTATTCCAACTCCAAATAGGTAATCCGGGTAGCTCGTTCGCTGTGGAGATTGCCCGTAAAATCGGTTTGCCGGAAGATGTCATTGCAGATGCTTCTGAAATCGTGGGTAGTGAATACATCAATGCAGACAAATATCTGCAAGATATTGTGCGCGACAAACGCTATTGGGAAGGTAAACGCCAAACAATCCGTCAGCGTGAAAAGCACATGGAAGAAACCATCGCCCGCTATCAGGAAGAAATGGAGGAGCTGCAGAAATCCCGTAAGGAAATTCTGAGAAAAGCCAAAGAAGAAGCCGAACAGCTGATACAGAACGCAAATGCCCGCATTGAAAATACCATCCGTACCATTAAAGAAGCACAAGCTGAAAAGGAAAAGACCCGTCAGGTACGTCAAGAACTGACCGATTTCCGTAAATCTATGGAAGATCTTGCCAGTAAAGAGCAAGAGGAAAAGTTAGCCCGCAAAATGGAGAAACTGAAAGAAAAACAGAACCGGAAAAAAGAAAAGAAAACAAACAAAGAGAAAGAGTTATCAACAGAAGCATTGGCTGAAAAGCAAGCACGTAAGGAAGCCGAACGCTTGGCTGCGATTATCCCCGGTTGTAGTGTCAAAATAAAAGGGCAAACTTCGATTGGTGAGGTAATGGAAATAAATGGGAAAAATGCGATTGTAGCTTTTGGAAGCATCAAGACTACCGTCAAACTGGATAGACTGGAACGTACCAACGCGCAACCTAAACAGGCAAATGCCTCTGCCAAAAACACCTTTATCAGTAGTCAGACGCAAGATAGCATGTACGAAAAGAAACTGCATTTTAAGCAAGATATTGATGTACGTGGCATGCGTGGGGATGAAGCATTACAGGCAATAACCTACTTTATAGATGATGCCATTCTTGTCGGAATGTCCCGCGTTCGTATTCTACACGGAACGGGTACGGGAATTCTACGTACTCTTATCCGCCAATATTTGCAGACTGTTCCCGGAGTGCACCATTTTGCCGATGAACACATACAATTCGGAGGTGCAGGTATCACAGTAGTAGACTTTAGTTAAAGCGAAAAAGGGGAAAATTTGAAATGAAATAATAAAAACAATTTTAATCGTAAATCTTTAAATCGTAAATATATATGAAATCAATCAAAGAACTTTATCGCATCGGTACAGGTCCATCAAGTAGCCACACGATGGGTCCACGCAAGGCTGCCGAAATATTTTTGGAAAGACATCCTGAGGCCGCAGCATTCAAAGTTACATTATATGGTAGTCTTGCAGCTACCGGAAAAGGGCACATGACGAATATTGCCATCACTGAAACCTTGCAACCGGCAGCTCCGGTGGAAATTATATGGGAACCCAAAATTTTTCTCCCCTTTCATCCTAATGGAATGAAATTTGTTTCAGTAAATTCCGAAGGAAAAGAAACCGACCAATGGACAGTATTCAGCGTTGGTGGTGGTGCATTGGCTGAGGAAAACGACGGAGCTTCCTCCGTCAACACTCCCGATGTATACGATATGAACCACATGACTGAAATCTTACAATGGTGTGAACGTACCGGCAAAAGTTACTGGGAATACGTCAAGGAATGTGAGAACAGTGATATATGGGATTATTTACAAGAAGTATGGAAAACCATGCAATCTGCTGTAAAACGCGGATTGGAACAAGAAGGCGTATTACCCGGTCCGTTGAACCTACGACGCAAAGCTTCTACCTATTATATACGTGCCAGTGGATACAAATCTTCTCTTCAGTCGCGTGGACTGGTCTTTTCTTATGCACTTGCCGTAAGTGAAGAGAATGCTTCGGGAGGTGTCATCGTTACAGCTCCCACTTGTGGTTCGTGTGGTGTAATGCCCGCCGTACTGTACCATCTGGCAAAGAGTCGTGAATTTAGTGACATACGTATTCTCCGCGCGCTGGCAACTGCCGGATTGGTAGGAAACATAGTAAAAACGAATGCTTCTATATCAGGAGCGGAAGTTGGTTGTCAGGGGGAAGTAGGTGTAGCATGTGCCATGGCCTCAGCAGCAGCCAACCAATTATTCGGTGGTAGTCCGGCACAAATAGAATATGCCGCCGAAATGGGATTGGAACATCATTTAGGTATGACCTGTGATCCTGTGTGCGGATTGGTACAAATACCATGTATCGAACGAAATGCCTATGCCGCCGCACGCGCTCTAGATGCTAACTTATATTCTTCTTTTACAGACGGCATGCACCGCGTATCATTCGATAAAGTAGTCGAAGTAATGAAAGAGACAGGGAATGACTTGCCGTCCCTATATAAAGAAACGAGTGAGGGAGGGTTGGCAAAGGATTATAAACCGATGTAATTATTTAATTGATAATGGATAGTTGATAACTACCATGCGGTGCACAGCACAATCTAACTATCCATTATCATTAAACAACTATTCCGTTACCGGCCAATGTGTATCATCTTTCCCCGTCACATCAATACTTTTCATCAGGTTACCCTCTTCCGAGAAAAATAACTGATATTCAGTTTTACCATTCTCTACCTCGATAACGTACTGAATAGGTTGTAACGGATATTCAAGCATATCAATATCCTCTCGTTTCCAAATAGCAAATTCACTACCATTGAAACCTGTCTGTACAGTTGCCGGAAGATCATTCCACCCAATAGAGATTTCGGTCAACTTCCAAGTGGCATTAGCATCAAACCACACATCAAGTTCTTTGCCATCTGCCCAACAATCGGCAACAAAATAAACATCTTTCTTTTCCCAATCTATATCGGTAGCATTGGGATATTTTGCCTTCAGAGCATTCGAAATAGATTCCGGTACAGGAATACCATCATTCTTATCATCATCATCATCGCACGCACTGAATGCCAGTACAGCAACAAACATCATAGCTAATAATTGAATCTTTGTTTTCATTTTCTTTATTTAATTGAGATTAGACATAAAGTTCATTCATATTAGTCGTCCATACTGACGAATTTTCCTTTATTATTAAACTTCAAAGAATAGTCGTTACCCAACTCAACTTCTACACCATTACGTCCACGTTCTATCTTCGTGATAATTTCCTGCGGGAAATTAGTCTTTACGTATTCTTTCACGGAAACAGGAATTAATGCTCCGGGCACAGCAACCTTTTTACAATCAACCTCAGTCCAGTTGCCATTACTGTCAAAATCAATCTCTGTACGGTCAGTCAATAAAACTTCATACTTCTTGGATTGCAGAATATTCGTCTCAATCTTGATATGCGAAACCTGCGGTTTAGAGAAGTACTGGTTGATAAAATTACGTGCAGTCAACGGTAGTTGTTTGACATCCTGTGTGATAACATCTCCTGCAAATGCAAATTGAACAGCCGCAAGAGCCAGTACAATCATAGATAAAATTTTCTTCATAATCGTTATTTTTTAAAGTGTTACTAAATAATATGCGTATCATTCACACTGCAAATAACGACAAAGAATTAGGAAAGATTTGGGAATAATCAGAGTTTACGATATTTTTCAATATCTTTAACAAGAAGGAAACAGTGCATTCCTTCGTTCCATTCATAAGTAAGCTTCAAAGAAGCAGAACAAGCAATAGAACGTGCAATAGCAAGCCCAAGACCGGTAGAATCTTTCTTCCCCTCTGCAACACGATAAAAACGTCTAAACAGTTTCTCACCGTCCAAAGGCACATCTCCTGTATTCTTTATCCACAAAGAATCGGAAGTTGTCAAAATCCGTAATTCTCCCTTCTCACGATTGTGAAGCAACGAATTTTTCACTAAATTGGATACCAAAATCTGAGCCAAAGAATGATTACAACGAACCATAAAAGGTTGCGTTCCTCGTTCGCGTACAAGATGAACTTGTTTATGCTCGTATATATCCACCAAGTCCGGTAACAAGTTATCAAGTATCTCATCAATGGAAACATCCTCCATTTCGGTATATTGTCCGTTTTCGATACGAGAAAGCAACAGCAAAGATTTATTAAGTTTTATTGCCCTACCCAATGTATTATAGATATCATCCAACTCCTTCATCTGTTGTTCTGAAAGCTCTTCATTCTCTGCCAATAATTCTACTTTTCCACGAACAATAGCAAGCGGAGTCTGTAACTCATGCGAAGCATTCTCAATAAATTGCTTTTGCTCCTCATATGCTTTATAACTACGATTACCCATATCCACAGCTGCAACACTCAATTCACGAAACTCCCGTATTTTCGTCGGATTATCTAACAGTGGTACTTCCTTACCCGGCTGAATGCCATGTAACCAATCCAATAATCTGTGCAACGGGCGAAATACACTCTTCAACACCAACTGTATACCAATGGAAGTACAAATCAAAAATAACAGAAAGAGAACTCCGAGATACCATAACATAGCTTCAACCATATCATCCCGTTCCAAAATAGAAATCATCAGTTCCAACTCATAAAACTGCCCTCCGGGCATACGAAAGGCAGTTCTCATGACCCGTACCGGTTCATCTTCATCCTCAAGTTCAACATAAACCGTAGAATCGTAAAAAACTTCTCTATAATGAATACCTTCTTCTTCGGATATAGGACGAAATTTGTAGAAAGACATCAATGTTCCCTGTGTTTCAAGTACTGAAGGATCATTGAGTGCGTTATTTATCAATATCCTGGCATAGTTTTCCAAAGTATCATCGGTTTCATCAACCACTTCGTCCATGATGGTATAATAAAATAATATCCCCCATATCGCCATCAGCAAAAATAAAAGCAACGAAAGTTTACGATACGTGTAATATACCAACTTCATACTTCGGATAGTTTATAGCCGAAACCATAAACAGCTTTCAGTTCCACGGTAGCACCGGCCTGTTTCAGTTTCTTGCGCAAATTTTTCACTTGTGAATAAATAAAATCCAGAGAGTCTGCCTGATCAATATTATCACCCCATACCGTCTCAGCAAGGCTCATTTTATTAATAACCCGGTTGGGATTAACAACGAAATAATATAACAGATCAAACTCTTTGCGATTTAACTGTAAAGGAGTTCCTTTAACTTCAGCCTGACGCTTATCAGGATAAAGCAACAGATTTCCGACAGTCACCGTTAAGTCACCTTGCACTTGCCTACGCCGTATCAGAGACTTCACACGAGCATTCAGTTCTGCCAGATGAAAAGGTTTAGTAAGATAATCGTCAGCTCCCAACTCCAACCCGTCCACTTTGTCATCCAAAGAGTCTTTGGCAGAAATAATAAGCACACTATCACTGCGATGAAGACGCTTCAGTTCACGTAGCAAATCAAGACCGTTTCCACCAGGCAACATAATATCCAACAGAATACAGTCGTAATCGTAGTCGTTTATCTTATCCAATGCCGAAAAATAATCGGCGGCAGTCTCTACGACAAACTTTTCTTTCAAGAGCGAGGTACGGATAGTTTCCCGTAAATCCTGTTCATCTTCTACAATCAAGATTTTCATATTGGCAAAGATAAGTCAAAAAACTGGAAACAATCTGGAAAACAAAAAGAGAGGGAGTATAAATCTAATTAATACTGTCGGTTTCGTATAATTCTTGCATTAACTCCTCCTTTGCCATAGATATTTTACCATCAACAGTAACAGTCAGTCTGAGAGGAACATATAAATCTGACTGCGGATAGCAAATACTAGCCGCATATACAAAGCCTTGTGGAGTAACCTTATCATAAACCAATCCTTCCAAAATGGCATATTTCATAAATTTAGCATCTACCAGCGAAGCAAAACTCTCTTTCGTAAATACCTTATCTACAATCTGCTTACCGGCACAAGTGATACGCAGGGTAATTCGATTATCTATAAACTTCTCACCCTGGTCATTTTTTACAATAGGCAGGTTCTCATCCGGACGGCGCACTACAGAAGAATGATATTCTTTTCCTTTATAGGTAATTGCCACCTTCGTATCAGACACCTGCATACGTTCTGGACCATTAATTTCCGTACTGTCTTGCATCAAGACTTTCATATCGTCTTTTTCATTCTTCTTTTGAGAAGAACAAGCCGCAAACAACACAGCCATCACACAAGCCAACACATAAACCATTGTTCTCATTCGTTCATTTTTAGAAATTAACAGGGACAAAGAAACGAAAAGAGCGTGAAAAATACAAGGGAAAATGAAGCAAAAACGACAAAAGGGGGTGACAAAAGTCTATACTACTTACCTTCGTCCCCCCCTTTACTTCATTATGTTATCCTAAAAACTCATTTTCTTCTGGAATTTTTTCTTCCAGATTCCATCTTGGCCTGTCTATCCTTCATATTTTTTGTATAAGCAGCATATTGGTCTTTAGTCATTATCTTTTGTAACTGTGTATCATAAGCAGTACGGGCTGTTTCCATTTCTTTACGATTTTTCTCCATTTCCGTCTTCATCTTTGCACGTTCTTCATCGGTCATCTGAGGTCTTCTACCTTCTTTCTTGCCAGACTTGTTGTTGTCCCCCCGTCCCATATCCGGCCTACGAGACATCGACATGTTACCCATTTTCTCCATCAACGCAAGATTGGCTTCCTGTAACTGTTTCTTCTGCGTATCATTTAAAGAATATTCTTTTACCATGCGTTCAGTCATACGTTCGGCACGAGTTTTTGGATCAGGCATTTTGTCACCACGGCGAACTTGCTGTGCCATCGCCATACCACCCATCAAGAAAGCAGTTACCAATAATAAAATTATCTTTTTCATTATTCTATTCCTTTTTAAATTAATACATTATATCAATTATAATTATTATGTTGCAACATATTTATGACAAAAAGAAAAGCGAGAAGTTTAATCAAACTTCCCGCTTTAACATAAAACAACAGAGTAAATTCATTTATTAAGGTTCATCCAAAAAATGCACGATAATTTCCACCTGTTTTGGCATAAAAGTTCGTATCCTGACGTTATATCCTGTATCGATCAAAGCATCTAACACCATCTTCATCACCCCACCCCGCGTGGCGCCATACCTATTTTAGTGACCATTGCATGTTAGCAAAACCTGCTTCCTTGTGATCACAATATAAAAATACAACAGGCAAAAACGACATGATGCTTTAAATGGAGATTATCGGAGGATAAAAGATAACAGATAAACTGCTGGTAAATAAAAGAATGAAAAAAAGTTTCCTCAGTAATAACGTCCTGCTCAGTTTGTATGATATAGGGTGTGTAAAGTTGAAAAATGATTAGCTTTGGAGGTTAACATCGAATTCTTTTTCACCGATGGTTCCTTCGGTATAAAACGGGCATAAAGGGATTGTTGCCATTGATCTGGAGAATATCAGGTCCCTCAAAAAGGTCGTAATAAGCACTCATTATTTCTGAAGTTTAATTCTGCCACCGTCATTTTCAGTATTCTGCCCCCTGATGGCTAAAGGAAAAGATACCTAACACTAAATAGTTCTGTCATGGAGAAAGTTTCGTTCCACCATGGAAGAACGATTTAGCATTAGGCAACAAAGATATTAATCTTCCACAGGAAAAACAATAAAATCAGCTTAATTCGAAGAAGGTTTATCACAACGCTTTCCAGAACTTCTGGAAGTCCCGGTAACGTCCATAGCACACCAACTGGTCACCGACCTGAATTTGATCATCTTCCGGCAAAACATTCACTACATCATGCTCGGTAAAGGAGATGCCAAGACAGTTTTTCAAGGTTTCGGCTCGTTTCAAGGCAAGTAGTTTCAGATGAAAATCCTGGTCCAAATTCAGTTCATTCACCGTATAGCCCACAAATTTCTCGGGAACATTAAATTTCAAGACGTAATAGGTGGGAGATACACGGAAGGTTTCAATATCCGCACCAAACTCCAGCTTACGCACCAGGCCGCGGGCAGCATCTTCCTCCGGGGTAAGAATGCGCTCCAAACCAAAGGCTTCAAGTACCGAACGGTGTACAGAATCGATGGCGCGGGCATAAATGCGCCTCACATTTTTCTGCTTCAACAGGGCTACCACACGGATAGAAGCACCGAAATTCTCACCGATGGCGACAATCACGATATCCACACCATTCAACGGCAATACAGAAAGAGCTTGTTCGTCGGTAGCATCAATGACAAAGGCAGTAGCTATCTTTTCCTTTACATTGTCTACACGACTTGGGCTATTATCTACACCTATTACTTCATGTCCCAAAGCCGAGAGTTCTTCGGCAAGTACATGACCATAATTTCCTAAACCGATAATGATATATTTCATATAACTACAAATTATAAATTATAAATTACGATGAGAGAAAGATTGAATAACTTAGTTGATAATGATTTGTCCACTCGGATAACGGTACTTCGTAAGTTTCTTCTGCTTGATGACACCCAGCATCAAAGTCAATAATCCCACACGACCGATAAACATCAGCAAGGCGACAAGCAACTTACTGGTATCGCATAAATAAGGAGTGGCATTCAAGCTGGAACCTACGGTACTGATGGCAGACACACACTCAAAGGTGATAGTCAGCAAAGAGAATTTCGGTTCCAACATGCTGATGATGAATATAAAGATAAAGAGTACACCGAATGACATCACTACTGTGGCATTAGAACGGCGGATAGAGTCGTAAGAAAGTTCTCGACCGAACACTTCCACCCTCTCCGTTCCGCGCAGCACCGCTATCAAATTCAAGACCACAACGGCAAAAGCATTTACTTTGATACCGCCGGCAGTAGACTGCGAGCCACCACCAACCCACATCAGAAATAGATAAATCATCAAGGTCTGTATGCTGAAACCGGCCAAATTGACACTGGAGAAACCTGCCGTACGAGGACAAGCGGCATTAAAAAAGGCTTGTGTCCATTTATCAGCCACAGACATACCGGCAAAAGAAGCATTCCACTCGAACAGTGCAATACTGACCGTACCAAGTACCAACAACAAGAAAGTAACGATCAATACTATGCGTGTATTCAGATTGTATAAATGATAAAAACGACGCCCGTCCCACTGCCAAGTCCGTAGACCTCTCCAGAAACGACGCAGATGATAAAGGATGATATCCTTAAAGTTAACCAATATCGGGAAACCGATGCCGCCCAATATGATAAGGAAAGATATATAAATATAGAATGGATTATGTCCGTTCATCACCAACGGATTGCCCAGATTGCCCGGTAATGTGGAAAATCCGGCGTTACAGAATGCCGATATGGAATGGAAAGCGGAGAACGCCAATTCTTCCTGTACATCCATCCCCATAGTTCCATGAATGTCTCCCCAAATGGCAAGCATACCAATTCCTTCGATAACCAGTGTAAAGCCAAGAATATAAACCAAAGTGGAAAGCAGTGAGTTCAAGGAATTGGAGCTCACCATATCACGCACCACCAACTGATTGTACAACGATGTATTGCCCATGAAGAACATGGCAAAAAAGCTTGTCAACGTCATCACCCCCAAACCGCCAATCTGAATGAGCAGAATAATAATGACAAAACCCGTAGGGGTAAATGTAGAAGCAACATCTACAGACACCAATCCCGTGACACATACCGCACTGGTAGAGACAAACAGAGAATCGACCCAAGAAATGCCATTGAAGGTAGAGCGGGGCAACATCAGCAATGCCGTACCTATAAATATGATTATCAAGAAACTGACCGCCAGAATAAGCGAAGGATTGGTACGTCGTCCCAGCAATCTGACCAGACCGTAAGACAGGTTCAGGAGAGAGAGTAACAATAATAAAACAAGATGATAAGGCTTGCCATTCAGAAAATCCCAGATAAACTGTACCGCCCCCTCCACTTCCGGACGATGAAAAATCACAGGAATCAATGTCAAGTAGAACATGACAGTCAGTATCCAGGTTAATTTACTGAATGTCTGTCGGGTATCTTTATACTCCAACAAAAGGTGTAAAGATATATCCATCAGGAACACGATCCATACTCCATGATAGAGATGTTGCAATTGATTGGCCTCATCAGCAGAAATCATAAAGCCATGTTCATAAACCAGTCCGACAATCAACAGGATAGAAGCCAAATAAGTCAAAGCGGTAATGACACCCATTGTCAAACGAATGTACGGATATATCCACTTGTTCTTATATAAAAGAAATTTATGATAAATTTTCATTGGATATTTAGATTAATGAGACGCAACAAACTTAGCCAAATCTATCATCATACACAAAAAACAAAAGAAAAAAGAAATTGGTTTAAAAATAATGGTTACATTTGGGCTCAATAATTATTTTAAATGTTTTAACCACTATGAGTAATCAGACAAAAAGATTTATTCTTCCGGAAGACGAAATTCCACATTACTGGTATAATATACAAGCCGATATGGTGAACAAACCCATGCCGCCATTAAATCCCGCTACCAAACAGCCGTTGAAACCCGAAGACATGTATCCTATCTTTGCCGAAGAACTTTGCAGACAGGAATTAAATCAGAAGGATGCATGGATTGAGATACCGGAGGCTGTACGCGAAATGTATAAGTATTATCGCAGTACCCCGTTGGTACGTGCCTACGGACTGGAAAAAGCACTCGGCACGCCGGCACATATTTATTTCAAAAATGAAAGTGTCAGCCCGATGGGTTCACATAAGTTGAATTCGGCCATCCCGCAGGCTTATTACTGTAAACAAGAGGGAGTGACGAACGTTACCACCGAAACCGGAGCCGGCCAATGGGGCGCTTCATTGGCATACGCTGCCCGTCTTTTCGGGTTAGAAGCTGCCGTTTATCAGGTAAAAATCAGTTATGAACAAAAGCCTTACCGTCGTAGTATCATGCAGACGTTCGGTGCACAAGTTACCCCTTCGCCCTCTATGTCTACCCGTGCGGGAAAAGATATATTGACAGCCCATCCCAATCATCAAGGCTCTTTGGGAACTGCCATTTCAGAAGCTATCGAACTGGCCCAGAATACTCCGAACTGTAAATATACATTAGGGTCAGTTCTGAGTCATGTCACTTTGCATCAAACGGTTATCGGACTGGAAGCAGAAAAGCAAATGGCTATGGCAGGTGAATATCCCGATACGATTATCGCCTGTTTCGGCGGTGGTTCCAATTTTGGCGGCATTGCCTTCCCGTTTATGCGCCACAATATCCTTGAAGGAAAGCAAACTCGTTTCGTAGCTGCCGAACCTGCCTCTTGCCCGAAGCTGACACGTGGTAAATTTCAGTATGATTTCGGGGATGAAGCCGGATATACACCATTGTTACCAATGTTTACACTGGGACATAACTTTGCTCCCGCTAATATCCATGCGGGCGGTTTGCGTTATCATGGTGCCGGTGTCATCGTATCCCAGTTGTTGAAGGATGGATTGATGGAAGCTATGGACATCAAGCAATTGGAATCATTTGACGCAGGTGTCCTGTTTGCACAAGTAGAAGGCATTATTCCGGCTCCGGAATCTTGCCATGCCATTGCGGCGGCTATCCGCGAAGCCAACCAATGCAAGGAGACAGGCGAAGAAAAGGTAATTCTGTTCAATCTCTCCGGACACGGACTCATCGACATGGCATCGTATGACAAGTATCTCTCCGGTGATTTGGTGAACTATTCACTGACCGATGATGATATCCAGAAAAATCTGGATGAAATCGGTAATCTTGCCTAATAGATATTAGCCATACTGACAAGCGGCTCATAGAGTTTCTCTATGTCCTGTGAATCCATTTCAATCTGTACCTGGTCTCCCGGAATTAATTGTGTTCCTGAGGGGACCAGATTTTTTCCATCCCGGTGTACATTGATGATGACACAGCGTTCGGGCAAGGAAAGCTCATCCACCAGTTTGCCATCCAGGTAAGAATCCGTCATTATTTCCACCGAAAGGGTATATCGCGCTTCTTCTTTGAAATCGGGAGCATGGATCATATCTTCGTATAAAATAACATTATAGGGACGCATTTGAAGCAGTTCCGTGAAATAGTAAGTTAACCCTCCCACTACTACCGAAGGATAGAACACTTCAAAATGTCCCGTTATTTCGGTTATCAGTACAATGGCTGTTAAAGGTGTACGTTCAATTGCCACCAGAAAGGCAGACATACTTATCAACATGACGTAACTTATATTTTCATATTGGATAATACCATATTTTACGCCTATCAACCCTATCACTTGTCCCATTAAACCACCCGTCACTAAGGTTGGAATAAAGTTACCGCCCGGAAGGCCCGAAGATTCGGAAAAAACGGAGAAACCAAAGTGTAACAACATTATAGCTATTACCCACATGATATCTGTACTGCCATTCTGTGCCTGCGCCAAGAGAAACTGTTCGCCACCTCCCGTCAGGTTTACCTGCATCAATGAAATGATGTAGGCTACCAATATCAGATAAAGTAACCGGATGTATCCCGGAGTGTTTGTTTTACCATATGCACGTTTGAAGGCAATCATAATCGACGAATAGATTTTCCCTGAAATGGAAACAATGACTGCCAATATCAGAAAATATTTCATCTGCACAAAGAAGGCTATTACAGGTTCGGTGACTTCTATCAGATGATAAGGGTTTACAGGAAAGACCAGACTCGCCACGGCACCTGCCACCACACCTGCAAGTAAAGTGGTTATAGCAGTTTTAGGCGCATCAAAACGTTCAATAGATTCAATGACGATCAATGACGATGCCAGGGGTGCCGAAAAAGCGGCAGCAAGCCCAGCTCCGGCCCCAGCGGCAAGAAGTTGTTTCCGTTCTCCTGTCAAAATGTGTGTCCATCGGGAAACAAGGCTGCCTACATACGAACCAATCTGCACGGAAGGTCCTTCACGTCCCAATGAGAGTCCGGCAGAAACAGCGAGGATACCACCGACAAACTTTGATATCATTTCTATAAACGGGTGTTTATAAGTGACACGTCCATTGATGGCACCACGTGTTTGCGGAATACCTCCACCACTGATAAGAGGCATCCTCTTAACCAGACAGGATACAAATATCAGAATTCCCCAGAAAAACAGGAACAAAGGTATATGCCAATACCAGACAGGATGAGAAGCGAAAAAATCACTGCGAATCTGCAGTAGATAAAATAAGAGATAATGATAGGGTACAGCAATAAGTCCAGTCAGCAATCCCACAATCATGCTGACAAAATACAAACGGGCATCCACTAATTTCAGTTTCCAGATATGCCAGCCACGAACTGTTTTCCAACCTTTTATTTTTTGAAATAACTTCATGAAACCTCTTTGTTTACTGCATAGTGCTTACAACAATTTAGCCCCAGTGAAGTTTTAAGGTAAAAGATTTATTTTCTTTTTCCCATTCTATTTAATCGCCATATTACGTGTAACATTGCATACGATCCTAGTGAATTGTAATCGGCATCACGAATAGCTGTTGCAGTAACAGTACGGACTAAAGAATTTTCCTGTCGCAAGACATCATAAACCTTCAATCGAAGCAAAAGTTGCTTTCGCTTCAGAAAAGACTTGGATAATTGGCAGTTCCAGATGATATTCTCACGACTATTACTTTCATAGCCATACCCCGAACGAATGAAATAAGTGGCCTCGGTAAACAATTCAAATTCCCAAGGCAAGTAAAATTGTATATCCCCACCTATCCGATAGTCGTATGTCTCAGTCCGGGTATCACGCACATTATTATGAGAATTATTACAAACCAATTCTCCCCGTGCAGTCACTTCACACAAAGTAGTACGATAAGTCAATTGTAATCGTTCGCGCATAGTAAGATGCTTGACGGTACTTTTAATAGGAGCTTCTTTGGAAAGATTAGTAAAACCGTTCTGGTTCCGAAAACGTATAAAAGAATAATTACGGAGTAATAAATTCTTACTAAAAACAGGTGTATTCAAAGAGAAAGAACCGGAAATATTCCAGTTCCCATTTTGATTGACAGGCTTTGTAATACGCCCACCAGTCTCATCATCATAGGTCACCATATTAGTGACATTATTCAACACATTCTCTGCCTGAAGAGCAAGTACCATGTTACGCTGATGTTTCACATTATAAGTACGATAATTCAAAGTGAACGTATTAGTATAGGAAGGTTTTAAATTCGGATTTCCCATACGGATATTCAGAGGATTGGATGCATCAGCCACAGGTTGCAGATCGGTAATTCTGGGCTGGCGACTCCTACCCCGATAAATAATTTGTAACTGAGTACGCTTCGAGTGTTTATAACGAAAATTGACTGTCGGAGAGAAATTAAAAACATTCTTCTCTATCTCATACCGTACTTTATTCTCTAGAAACGACTGGTTGACGGACTTTTGCGGTTCGAGATCAATACCGACATTGTAGCTATACTTTTTACGATTGGTACGGACACCAAGATTGAAAAGATGGGTACTATATTGGTTTTCAAAACAATTACTTGACAAGCTATCATAGTCAGCAACAAAGTCTTCCGTCTCATTATCCCAGTTATAGACAAAACGGTCTGAATTAGTAGTACGATTTTGATAGCTATATCGGAATTGCAAAAAATGCATCCAGGGTAATGGCTCGGAATATACCAGTTGCAACCGATAATTAGAGCCATCTTCACCTGTATTGATTTTCTGGTTTACTACTTTCTTTCTGCCATTCTTAAAATAGTGAGTAGTAGAAAAATTTTGACGCTTCACATCCGAAGAATTCAGGCCATAATCGAATTTTAAGGCTATATTACGCCCTTTACGACTGAGTTTACGGCTCAGTTGTAACATCATTGTCAGATTATGACGTGAATTATAATTTTCATTAGAAGAATTTCGTTCATTCAACAGGACATCATTCTCCAATCCCCGCTGATGGCCACTTCCGGAACGGTTGTTGGAAGTATAGCGATATTGAGGACGAAAAATCAAGGTGGTCAGAGAATCGATTTTCCATTCCAAAGAGACATTAGCTACTACATTATTATTTTGGGAATAATTATTTCCTGTGCTCTCGGTGACAGAATTATTTTGTTTCAGAATATTATCTGTATGAGTCCGACTATTCTCTACATGATCTTTACCGCTATATTGGATATTTGAACGGAACTTCACATGTTGCCAATCATGACTCATATTCATACCTAAAGAACGAGATTTGGTCAATCCGGTTTGTCCGCGGGCATTACCACTCGCCGAAGCAGATTCCTGTTGTAATTCGGAAAATCCTTGATTGTTAGTGTTATTAAGATTACCGATGACAGTCAACTGAGAGTCATCACGAAAACGGTTCAAGGTATTGGCAACTTCATATCTCTCTTTAGTACCAGCACCTGCCATAAAATTGTTCATCCAACCGGTTTTCATCCCTTTCTTTACGGATAAATCGAGGATCATTTCTTCTTCTCCGTCATCCACTCCCGTTAGACGCTCCAAATCGGACTTACGTTCGTATGCTTTCAGTTTTTCCACCATTTCTACCGGTAGATTTTTCAGGGCTACTTTAGGATCATCAGAAAAGAATTCCTTGCCATCCACCAAAATCTTCTTCACTTCTTTACCATGAATCATCAATTTACCATCCGCATCAATTTCTCCGCCCGGAAGTTGTTTCACAAGTTCTTCGAGCATTGACCCCTCAGGAGTACGATAGGCTGAAGCATTGAAAACGGTAGTGTCCTGTTCGGTAACCGCCATCGGTGCTTTACCGACAATCACTGTTTCGCCTAGCAAAAAGCCGTCGGATGAAAGTGAAACAGTACCAATATCCAATGATGTTTTTTTAGAGAAATAAACTTCTTTATTCCAAGGGGAATATCCCACAAAAGTAACATTCAACAATAAAGATCGGACTTTGGAACGGGTAATAGAAATCTTAAAATATCCGTTATTATCCGTTGCAATACCTGCCACCAATACACTGTCCGGTAAAGACATTAACCGTACTGTAGCATAAGGAACAGGTTCCTGCGTTTCCTGATCAATAACACGTCCGGCAAAAAGAACTTTGCCGGACTGTGCATATACAGCCATTCCAGAGCACAAAACAATGCAAATCAGAATGTTCCGATAAATGAGATAAAAAAACGTGTTTGTGTCCAACTTTAAATCGTCAATTTATCTACGTTCTCTCTTCTTATCTTTCCCCTGTTTCACCATCTGCATTCTTCTACGATCAAACTCCTTTTTAAACTTATTGGCATTACTCTTTTCGGTCTGATAAATCTTCATAATCTGTTTAGGAGACAACATTTTACGAAACTCTTTATAATATCTCTCGCGTATATCCAAAATTTTACGACTCTGAGCAAAACGTGCTTCTATCTGCTGTTCCACCTCAGCATCAGTCAATATAGCATTGGACTTCGGCTTTATTCCTTCTTTTCCGATTTCTTGTATAACAGGCTTCGACTTATGATTTATCATCCGGCAATCTCGTAATTCCTTCAGATAGTTTTCATATACCGGTGCAAATTTAGTTGCAGTAGCATCATCCAACATCAAGGTTCTTATCATTTGATTAGCTTGTTTCTGCATCAACTGTTCTGGTGTAAAATGACGTCTTTTATCCACATTTCCCTGATTAGGGTTCTGAGCAGAAAGAGTGAACTGGCTACCTACTATGAGGAATGTCAAAAATACATAAATAAATCTTGTTTTCATAAGTTCTTACTTTAAATTCATTATTAGTTTAAAAATATATCACTTTCAGAGAAGCTGACGAGCTCTTCCAGCTCCTCGTCCGAGATTTCACGTATCCATTTTTCTGTAGATGTCACCGCTGTACAATTTTCGGTCTCCAGTATGTTCATACCAGAAATATCTCCGGCATCTTGCCAATGCCTGGAAGGAAAAAAGAAAAAGCCGATCAACATAGCCGCAACAGCAATACTGGTGGAAATTATAGTCCATACACGACGCTTACGCTGATGGTTACCGTATGTATGTTTCCGCACATTACACTGCATTTCTTCAAAAAATCCTTCAGGAACACGATATGGTGTCCTCTTTCCTATATCATCAAAATCAAAATCTTTTTTCATAGTTTCAACCGTTTAATATGTATTCTTTTATTTTCTCTTTAGCATAATGATAATTCACTTTTAACGTATCAACCTTAGTATCCAATATCCGGGCAATCTCCTCATACTCGAGTTCATCATAATAACGAAGGTTAAAAACCACTCTTTGCTTCTCGGGTAACCTTAACAAAGCCTTCTGAAACCTCACCACCAATTCATTTTCATAATCTATATAATCGGAAGCCCTCAAACGATCAATCAGCATTTCCTGAACATCTTCCGTTGAGATGGTTTCCCTGTTTTTTCTATTATTCAATAACCGCAGACTTTCATTGGTTGCAATACGGTATATCCAAGTACTCAATGAACTTTCATTACGAAACTGTTCCCAATGACGATATACCTGAATAAAAACTTCTTGCAGTACATCCTGAGCATCTTCATGCAAAACCACCAAACGACGTATATAATGATAGATAGGCTCCTGAAAGTAATCCATCAACATTTTAAATCCACGTTCGCGATTAGAAATATATGTTTGCCGAACTTTATCTTCATTTATCATCTACTTTCGTATGTTTTATATCTTAGAAAGATAAAAAGACAGAAAGTTAAATACGAAAACGCCTATTTTGTGTTTATTAACAAAAAAAGCAGGAGCCGCATCTACGAAAGACACAGCCCCTGCTTTTTTATCAAAATCAGAATAATTACCAAAATCTATTCCGCCCAGGATTATATTCAAACCCCACGGTTTTCAACTTCCGGATAATTTCTTCTCTTTCTACATTCATATCCTCACAAAGTGCATCCAATGAAGGATAGAAATCACGCAATTTCATGTTAATGAAGCTATACAGCATCATCGGCTCTTCAGGTAATTTCATTATTCCAATCTTTTTAGTTAAACTAATACCAGGCGCAAAAATACAATAAAAAATGAAAATATAATTTGCGATACATCAATTAATAATATTTATAAGTTTGAAATTCAATCGAAAACATCTGTCCGTTCTATCTTCAATATCATCTTTTCAATAATATTATCGAACTCTTCTTCGAGTGGTATTACATTAAAATCTTCTCAAAAAGCTTCATCATACTAAAAATCGGTATCGGCAAGAATTGTACGAGTCGGTAACCGTTCTCCCCGATGGAAACGAAAAAGTACGTAATACCGCTTTGACATATTTAGGTTGTATTTCAAACCGTACTTGTAACAAAGCGCTATTCTCCGTATCAATATATAGCTCACCACAAAACAAGGGTTCTTTTATTCCCTTCCCTTATTCAAAATAAACCACATAAGCAATCTGGTCATCGATGGATACAATATCACCAGAGGTATACACATATAAACCACTATTCGGCTCAAAAGAAAGAAAATCAGGTATATTTTTCACAATATCGAGTTGTAGATAAGTCTCAACGCCTGATTTAATCTTGGCAATCAAGCTATCTGTACTTTCACGATTATCAATCCGACTCATTTTGAGAGGTTTTACCTGGTCTACAGCATCCGATTCCAATACCGGAGATTTATATACTTAAAAAACAGCTTCTGTCAAGCTCTGAAATTTATCCTTCAAACAAACACCTTCCCTATAAAAAGTTGTCAGATAGACCGATACGGATAAGTAGTTTCTCTTCCGAGACTCCATTATTTCACGAAGTAGTTTTTGAGGTTCCACTAGTCGAATGAGAACCTCCTACAAAGGAATGAGACTGCCGAATTCAGATATTTTACCTAATAGAGAATAAACCGTTATTCTCATTTTCGGTAACCGAACAATATATTCCAACATATCATCTCCATCCGCTTTCACGTTACCCGTAATAAAAAGCAATACAAATAAAGTCAGTATAAGTCGATACAGTTTCATATGTCTTTCCTTTACCACAGTTCCAACTATTGAGATAGTATCAATTTATTACCCTGGCGGATACACTTCAGGCCGAATGTCCAACAAACAAGTTCGGCCACCGATTCCGGAGAATTATTAAAAAACTCAACTGTCAGTTTCTTTTTGTTTAAAACTGGAGAAGACGTTTCTATCTGTCAAAAGGAAGATTCCTTATTAATAACACGTAACACATCTTCAAGAGTTTCATCCTTGAAACGAATATTGCTGACATAACGATCGAACATACCGGTTTCTGTAACTTTCAGAGAAAATATTCCATCCGCATTAGTCATTGTACCTATATTGGTTCCTACAACAGATACATTTACATTATCCAACTTCTTCCTATTATCTTTGTCTTTTACAACACCTGTAATAATAAAGTTATTTAACGCAGAATTCTGTGCATATAATAGAGTGGCTCCAACATATAAGAGTATCAGCAAACATCCCAAAGTAAACTCTACCAACTTTTTCATATAGCATAATTTTAAAGGTTTTCTACTACTATGAGCGCTGAAATGGAAAGAACCCTATAAAATCAGCAAAAAAAGTATTTGTTATACAACCGAACTTCGTTGATCAATCCTATTTAAGTAGTTTTTTCAGAAAGAATATTGTTTTTCTCAAAAAGAATTTCGGTCACAACTTTCATTTTAATAACTTTGTTATATAAACCAACAATTGAGTCGTCATGAAATACAAATTATTAGTTCTCGATGTAGACGGAACACTTCTCAATAACGCAAGAGAAATCAGTAACCGAACATTGGCTGCTTTGCTAAAGGTTCAGCAAATGGGTGTACGTATTGTATTAGCTTCCGGCAGACCGACCTACGGATTGATGCCATTGGCCAAAACCCTTGAATTAGGAAATTACGGAGGATTTATTCTTTCTTATAATGGATGTCAAATAATCAAAGCACAAAATGGAGAGATCTTGTTTGAAAGACGTATCAATCCTGAAATGTTACCTTATCTGGAAAAGAAAGCGCGAAAAAACAATTTTGCCATCTTCACCTACCATGATGATATTATCATAACAGATACTCCGGAGAATGAATACATCATCAGTGAAGCAGTACTAAACAACCAAAAAATAATTAAAGAAGACGAATTTTCCACGGCTGTAGACTTCCCCCCCTGCAAATGTATGCTGGTCAGTAATGATGAGGAAGCACTGATTGTCCTGGAAGATCATTGGAGAAGACAGTTGAACGGAACATTAGACGTTTTCCGTTCGGAACCTTATTTTCTGGAAGTAGTACCTTGTGGAATTGACAAAGCAAACACATTAGGAGCTTTAATGGAGAAACTAAATATAAAACGCGAAGAAGTGATCGCCATTGGAGATGGGGTTTGCGATGTGACAATGCTTCAACTGGCAGGTATGGGAATCGCTATGGGACATTCGCAAGATTCTGTAAAAGTTTGCGCCGACTATGTTACCGCATCAAACGAAGAAGACGGCGTTGCACAAGCTGTTGAGAAAATGATTTTAGCAGAAGTACATGCTGCTGAGATTCCCCTTGATGTACTGAATGCACGCGCACGCCATGCATTAATGGGAAACCTGGGTATTCAGTATACATATGCTTCTGAAGACCGTATAGAAGCAACCATGCCTGTTGACCAACGTACCCGCCAACCTTTTGGTATCTTGCATGGAGGTGCCACTTTGGCATTGGCAGAAACCGTTGCAGGACTTGGTTCCATGATAATTTGTCAACCCGATGAAATCGTCGTGGGAATGCAAGTCAGCGGTAATCACATATCCTCTGCACACGAAGGCGATACGGTACGTGCCATAGGAACTATTGTACACAAAGGCCGTTCATCACATGTATGGAATGTGGATGTATTTACCTCAACCAATAAACTGGTATCTTCCATAAGGGTAGTAAACAGTGTATTGAAAAAAGGATAAAATATTGTTTTTAATAGATATGCCTACAAAAAAACCGTCGTAAACATTTGCCTACGACGGTTTTCTTAAATCTATATTTACTTACTTTACTTCCTCAAAGTCAGCATCCTGTACATTATCACCATGCTTGCTGTTATCCTGAGCACCACCTTGTTGTCCGGCATTCATATCAGGACCGGCTTGTGCACCACCCTGAGCACCACTCTGAGCATACATTTCAGCACTTGCAGCTTGGAAAGCCGTATTCAATTCTGCCATAGAAGAATCGATAGCAGTCAAATCCTGTGCCTTGTGGGCATCTTTCAACTTCTGCAAAGCAGCCTCAATCGGGGCTTTCTTATCAGCAGGCAACTTATCACCTAAATCCTTCAATTGATTTTCAGTAGTGAAGATCATTGAGTCTGCCTGATTCAACTTATCAATCTTTTCACGTTCTTTCTTATCTGCTTCAGCATTAGCTTCTGCTTCTGCTTTCATCTTTTCAATTTCTTCCTTGCTCAAGCCACTGGAAGCTTCGATACGGATTGCTTGTTCCTTACCGGTAGCTTTATCCTTGGCAGATACTTTCAAGATACCGTTGGCATCGATATCGAATGTTACCTCAATCTGAGGAACACCACGACGTGCCGGAGCGATACCTGTCAGGTTGAACTGACCGATTGACTTATTCTGGGCAGCCATAGGACGTTCACCTTGCAGTACGTGGATGGTAACTTCCGTCTGGTTATCGGCAGCTGTAGAGAATGTTTCACTCTTCTTGCACGGAATGGTTGTGTTAGCTTCAATCAACTTAGTCATTACACCACCCATTGTTTCAATACCCATTGACAACGGAGTAACGTCCAACAAAACAACACCCTTGATTTCATCCGTCAAAACAGCACCCTGTACGGCAGCACCTACAGCTACCACTTCATCAGGATTTACACCCTTGGAAGGAACTTTTCCGAAGAGCTCTTCAACCAATTTCTGTACAGCCGGAATACGGGAAGAACCACCAACAAGAATTACTTCATCAATATCAGCATTAGTCAGTCCCGCATCACTCATAGCTTTCTTGCAAGGTTCAAGACAAGCCTGGATTAAGTTGTGAGACAAAGCTTCGAACTTAGCACGAGTCAATGTCTTAACCAAGTGCTTGGGCACACCCCCTACCGGCATGATGTACGGTAAGTTGATTTCTGTACTGGTAGAAGAAGACAACTCAATCTTAGCCTTTTCTGCAGCTTCCTTCAGACGTTGCATAGCCATCGGATCTTGGGTCAAGTCTGCACCTTCGTCATTCTTGAATTCCTGAACCAACCAGTCAATAATTACCTGATCGAAGTCGTCACCGCCCAAGTGAGTGTCACCATTAGTTGACAAAACCTCGAATACACCACCACCGAATTCGAGAATAGAAATATCGAATGTACCACCACCAAGGTCGAAGACAGCAACCTTCATATCCTTGTGTGCTTTATCGATACCATAAGCCAAAGCGGCGGCAGTTGGTTCGTTCACGATACGTTTTACTTCCAGACCTGCAATCTGACCGGCTTCTTTAGTAGCCTGACGTTGAGAGTCAGAGAAATAAGCAGGAACAGTAATAACAGCTTCTGTCACTTCATGTCCCAGATAATCTTCGGCAGTTTTTTTCATTTTCTGCAAAATCATTGCAGAGAGCTCTTGCGGAGTATAAAGACGTCCGTCGATATCTACACGTGGAGTATTATTATCGCCTTTCACTACTTTGTAGGGCATGCGGGTTACTTCTTTCTGTACCTGATCCCAGTTTTCGCCCATCAGACGTTTGATAGAGGATACTGTACGAGTCGGATTTGTAATAGCCTGACGTTTGGCAGGATCACCTACTTTACGTTCGCCACCGTCAACGAATGCTACTACGGAAGGAGTAGTACGTTTGCCTTCACTGTTTGCAATTACTACAGGTTCGTTACCTTCAAAAACGGCAACACAAGAGTTTGTTGTACCTAAGTCAATACCAATAATTTTTCCCATGATCGTTATTATTTTATTATTATTATTCTTAAATCGGTGTCTGTCCCATCGGCAGACGCCAATAAAAAGACAAACGTCGTGCCAAATTGTTCAGGACACGCTCTAATTTATGTTTATGACAGTTTGTCTGTCAGTTTGGCAGAAGGAAGGCTGCATTTTCTGTCGGAAATTACCATTTGTTAATTTTCATTCCACACAAAAGCTCTACTTTTGCCGATCGATTAGTAAAAGAGAGAACAATACATGGGTAATAAATGTATGCAAGGAACTAGCCTTACCCCTTATAACGGAAATGATTGGTTTTCACTTATTAATAAAACAAGAATTATGGAAAAGATGAGAGACAGTATCGACTTCAAGAACACGGACATTGCAACATTATTCCGCAAGTTATTGCTCCCTACTGTTTTGGGAATGATTTTTTCAGCATTGTTCGTCATTACAGACGGTATATTTGTCGGTAAAGGTATCGGGAGTGATGCCTTGGCAGCTGTCAATATCGTGGCACCGTTATGGCTGTTCTCCACGGGTGTCGGATTGATGTTCGGCGTAGGTGCATCCGTAGTGGCATCTATCCATTTGTCGCATGGCAAGGTTAAGGTGGCACGTATCAATATCACACAATCGGTTGTTATATCTTCCTTGCTGCTGATGTGTACTTCCACTATCTTCTGTATTTTTGCCCCGCAAGTAGTACAGCTACTAGGCGGTTCGGAACGGCTTACTCCTCTGGCAGTAGAGTATATGCTTTGGTTTGTCCCTTTCTCACTGTTCACGGCACTGCTCAATTCGGGAATGTTCTTTTTGAGACTCGACGGTTCACCCAATTATGCAATGATGTGTAATGTGGTAGCTGCCATCCTGAACATCATACTGGATTATCTGTTCATTTTCCCCTTTGACTGGGGAATGCTCGGAGCTGCGTTGGCAAGTGCCATAGGTACCACAGTAGGTGCCTTGATGATAGTATTCTATCTGATACGTCCCCAGTGCACACTTCGTTTCTATCCCGTAAAGCTCAGCCATAACAGCATGAAACTGATTGGACGTAATATTGGTTATATGTGCCGTTTGGGTTCTTCGGCTTTCTTGTGCGAGATAGCCATTGCCTGCATGATGTTCGTAGGTAACCAGGTATTCATCCACTATCTGAAAGAGGAAGGGGTGGCCGCATTCAGCATTGCCTGCTATTTTTTTCCTATTATATTCATGGTTTACAACGCTATTGCCCAATCGGCACAACCCATTATCAGTTATAACTACGGCCTACAACGAACACAACGAGTACGTCACACGTATTTGCTTGCCTTGAAAACCGCCATCATTTGCGGTACTTGTTTTGCACTGGTTACAATATTCTGCAGTAGCGACATTGTAGCTATGTTCATTGACCGCAGCTATCCAGCATACGACATTGCCGTAGAAGGATTGCCGCTATACGCTACGGGGTTCGTGTTTTTTGCCGCCAATATCGTTTCCATCGGATATTTCCAAAGTGTGGAACGTGCAAAGTATGCTACCGTGATTACCCTATTGCGCGGTTTCATCTTGCTGACCGCCTGTTTCTACGGCCTGCCTCTTTTGATAGGTAATACGGGTATTTGGCTGGCTACACCGCTGGCAGAATTACTGACTACCTTCTTTATACTGATCATTTATATATATAGCAAAAAGAAAAAGAAGGAAAATTCGCTATCTTTGTCGCATGGAAACCATGATAAAGAAATTCTGCAAGAAGTATAAGTTACCTGAAAAAAGCCTGTTCGAACTTCTGTTTCACATGAAAGAAGTAAATTTTTCCAAAGGGGAACTTATTGTTGAAACGGGAACGCGAAATTCGAACTTTTACCTTATAAAGAAAGGCATATGGCGTGGATACTATCTGGCGGAAGGTACAGAAAATTCCCTTTGGTTTGTCGGCCCGGGAGAAGCAGGGTTCTCCTCGTGGGGTTATGTAAATGGAGAAGTTTCTCAGATCAATATCGAGTCGGTAAATAATAGTACTGCATACTGTATATCCAAGACCGAACTAGAAACACTTTTCTCCCGTTCTATCGAGATGGCAAATATCGGCAGACAAATTTTTGAACGTGAAATTTTGTCTGTAGACATTTCGACACTCGCTTATGGCGCTCCACCAACAGCCAAAGAACGATATCTGACGCTGATGGAAGAAAACCCCGAATTATTGCAGGACGTACCGTTAAAGTATCTGGCATCTTATTTGTACATCACTCCGCAATCACTAAGCCGTATACGAGCCGGGTTAAGAAAAAAATAGTCGCTCGTCACAGAAAAGGCTCTTAACAGATATCATCTGCAAGAGCCTTTATTTAAAAAGAATATTTTTACAAGAAAATAATCCTTATTTTTTCACCAATACCATCACTAAATTATTATCGGCATCATAAAAGCCGATACCACCTCCCGCTAACTTACCAAAGGATTGAACAGAGTTCAAGGCTTGCATCACACGACTTTCTACTGTCATATCAGGGCATGCCATCATAGTACTGATGACCTGCGGGAAAGAGATGGAAGAGGGATTTTCGGCGTTCGTTTGGAAACCACCGTTGATTAAATTACACCCGGCATTGCCATGCAAACTCTTTTCTGAAATATTAAATTCAATAAACGGCTGTTTTTCCATGCCTGTAGGAATAGCTACACCACCGGCTTCACTGATCATCCATTTTCCATTCAGTTCGGACAAACCCACTGCTGTTTCCTTTTTCTGTAGCACGATAATGGGGCGCTTTGATGAACCACACAGAGCGATATTCTCTTTGCCTAATTTCTTATACTTCTTTACTTGTCCCAAAGCAGTCAATATATTATTTTCTACCGTCATATCAGGACACGCCATCCGCGTACTGGCCAAAGCGCCAAGATCAATCATCCCAGGTTTTGCATTGACATCAAAAGAGCCCATCATGCGGTTACAGCCACTGTTACCAAACACCTTTCCAGTCTTTGTATCAAAACCTATATAAGGAAATTGTTGTCCCGGAGCGGGAACTACCGCAGTACCATTAATTTCAATAATATTCCATTCTCCACTAATAGAAGAAATCGTAGCGGCATTCTTGGTCGAAGCACAAGATGACAAGCCTAACAATACACTTGCCATACAAAGAGAAACAAATACTTTTTTCATTGTTATTCGTTGTTTAAGTTAATTTTTTCGAGGGCAAATATAGTGTAAACTACTTGCAGAAACAAATTTATTCGCATAATGATGATACGGAGACTATATTTGCAAACCTATATATATGTGAAATAACCAAAATATGAACAGTTTGTTTGAGAGTAGAACTACTTTCTCCAAAGTATTTAGTAAGAATTTAATGTATATCTGAGAATTAAATCCTATATTTGCTCACCAAAAAAATTAATTATATCAAATCTTTTGTAAGTAAGAAGAAATGGGTAAAGTTCTTATTATCGGTGCAGGCGGTGTAGGTACCGTCGTGGCACACAAAGTGGCTCAAAATCCTGATGTGTTTACTGAAATTATGATTGCCAGCCGTACTAAATCCAAATGTGACGCTGTTGTGAAAGCCATTGGTAACCCTGCCATCAAAACTGCCCGGGTAGATGCAGACAATGTGGATGAATTAGTGGCACTCTTCAATAGCTTCAAGCCTGAAATCGTTATAAATGTAGCCCTCCCCTATCAAGATCTCACCATCATGGAGGCCTGTCTGAAAAGTGGCGTTAATTATTTGGATACAGCCAATTATGAGCCTAAAGATGTAGCTCATTTCGAATACAGTTGGCAATGGGCTTATAAAAAGCGTTTTGAAGATGCCGGATTAACAGCTATTCTAGGATGTGGTTTCGATCCAGGAGTCAGTGGCGTTTATACAGCTTATGCAGCTAAACATTATTTTGACGAAATTCAATATTTGGATATTGTAGATTGTAATGCGGGCAATCATCATAAAGCATTTGCTACCAATTTCAATCCGGAAATTAATATTCGTGAGATTACACAAAACGGACGCTATTACGAAAATAACGAATGGATAACGACACAGCCATTAGAAATTCATAAAGATCTGACTTATCCTAATATAGGTCCGCGTGACTCTTATCTACTTTATCATGAAGAATTAGAATCTCTGGTAAAGAATTTTCCGACCATCAAACGCGCCCGTTTTTGGATGACTTTCGGACAAGAATACTTGACACATTTACGTGTTATCCAAAATATTGGTATGGCTCGTATAGACGAAGTAGATTACAACGGAGTAAAAATTGTTCCATTGCAATTCTTGAAGGCTGTTTTACCCAATCCTCAAGATTTAGGAGAAAATTACGAAGGTGAAACTTCCATCGGTTGCCGCATACGTGGGCTAAAAGATGGAAAAGAACGTACATATTACGTATACAATAATTGTAGTCACCAGGAAGCCTACAAAGAAACCGGCATGCAGGGAGTGAGCTACACTACCGGTGTACCTGCTATGATTGGTGCAATGATGTTCCTAAAAGGTATTTGGAAGAAACCGGGGGTGTGGAATGTAGAAGAATTCAATCCCGACCCATTTATGGAACAATTAAACAAACAAGGCTTACCGTGGCACGAAGTTATTGATGGAGATTTAGAGTTATGATAAATATAGGAGATAAAGCCCCTGAAATACTGGGTACTAACGAAAGAAGTAAAGAAATCCGCCTTAGTGACTATAAAGGGAAAAAAGTTGTACTGTACTTCTATCCTAAAGATATGACTTCCGGATGTACGGCTGAGGCATGTAACTTACGCGACAATTATTCAGAACTGCGACAAGCCGGATATGAAGTAATAGGAGTAAGTGTAGACAATGAAAAGTCGCATCAAAAATTTATTGAAAAAAACAATCTTCCTTTTACTTTAATTGCCGATACAGACAAAAAACTCGTAGAGCAATTCGGCGTATGGGGAGAAAAAAGTATGTATGGACGAAAATATATGGGAACCTTCCGTACGACTTTCATCATTAATGAGGAAGGGGTAATAGAACGTATCATTGGTCCGAAAGAAATAAAGACTAAGGAACACGCCTCACAAATTTTGTGACATGTAAATTGTTAAATCGAAAATATAAAGATGGCAAAAAAAGACGAATTGAATTTCGACAACGAAAATAAGGCAGCATCAAGTGAAAAGTTGAAAGCTTTACAAGCTGCCATGGACAAGATAGAAAAAAGCTTTGGTAAAGGTTCTATCATGAAAATGGGTGATGAAAAGATAGAAGATATCGAAGTAATCCCTACCGGTTCTATCGGGCTTAATGTAGCGTTGGGCGTAGGCGGATATCCTCGCGGACGTATCATCGAAATTTATGGTCCTGAATCTTCCGGTAAAACGACATTGGCAATCCACGCCATTGCTGAAGCACAAAAAGCCGGTGGTATAGCTGCATTTATCGATGCAGAACATGCATTCGACCGTTTCTATGCCGCTAAGTTAGGAGTTGACGTAGATAATCTGTTTATTTCACAGCCGGACAATGGTGAACAGGCATTGGAAATCGCTGAACAGCTAATACGTTCATCTGCTATTGATATTATCGTAGTAGACTCTGTAGCTGCTTTGACTCCTAAAGCCGAGATTGAAGGGGATATGGGCGAAAATAAGGTTGGATTGCAAGCTCGACTTATGTCACAAGCTTTACGCAAACTGACCTCAGCTGTCAGCAAAACTCGTACTACCTGTATATTCATCAACCAGTTGCGTGAAAAGATTGGTGTTATGTTTGGTAACCCGGAAACAACAACCGGTGGTAACGCTTTGAAATTTTATGCATCCGTACGACTTGATATCCGTGGAAGTCAGGCTATCAAAAACGGTGAAGAAGTACTGGGCAAACAGACCAAAGTAAAAGTAGTAAAAAACAAAGTAGCCCCCCCCTTCCGTAGAGCAGAATTCGATATTATGTTCGGTGAAGGAATATCCCGGACAGGTGAGATCGTAGATTTGGGTGTTGAAATGGGAATTATCAAGAAAAGTGGTTCTTGGTTTAGCTACAATGATACCAAATTAGCACAAGGACGTGATGCAACCAAACAGGTCATTGCTGATAATCCCGAACTGGCTGAAGAGTTGGAAGGACTTATTTTTGCAGAACTGAAAAAAGATAAATAACCACAAAACACAAATGGTGGACAATAAGCAATGATTGTCCACCATTTATTATTTTTTCTCCCTCATATCTTTTATTTCCAGGTTTTCCAATTGTTTATCAAATTAAACGCTTCCAAACTTTAGTATCAGCTAATTCTATACCTGGAATATGATAGACATTCCCATTCAATCTCGTATTTTGGTAGAGCATGATGTTCTGGATATCCTTTAAAGTCATTTCTCCCTCCAAATATACACATTTCAAAGTAGCGGTGCCATCAATAATTATTATCAACCCTTTTACTTTATCTCCTTTCCGGTTAATATAAAATTCAGAACTGGTAACTGTACTTTTCTGTTTCATCAACAACTCGTATTTGGAGTCGTATACCAATACACGAAATTCTTTCTTCAAATTGAGTTTTAAATTACTATCCATTGTAGAAAATATGTATACACTATTCAATTGTCCGGCCACCTTACCTATATAGATATCTTTCGTAAAAAGATTTGGATTCATATCTATCATTGCCTACGAAATATACGAATGATATTCCTTTCACATCATTATATGCATTAAACAAATCTTTCTGTGCCTGACATAATACAGGCAACATTAACAGTAAACCTGCCCAAATCATTTTCATTGTTCTCATACGTATTTCATCTTTTAAATTCTTTGATTACCTCCTTATTTATCTTTCTCACATCTTTCTGCGTTTCATTGACCTACTCTATACCGTTATTCGAGTTCGCAGAAACTTCCAACAGAGTAGCTTGAAGCACTTCGTAAGCATCCTGGATCCTGGGGATCAGAGAATGTATCTTCCGGAGTAGGTGGACACACATCATGTTTCCAGAGTGTAACTATACGTTGCCGCTGTTCTAGCAACTGGGTAATAATATGTCTTATTTGTCTTGCTTCATCTCGAAGTTCCAGATTATCTACCGGTTGAATATCATGTACAGCATTCAGTTCAACAGTCTGTCTATTTAATATATACTTACTCGAACGAAGTAAATCAAAATACATATTTTTTACCAAAGTAACACTGAATGCTTCAGAATTATTAATGACTGTCAGTCCCTCCCGTTTAACCCACAGTTTCAAGTAAGCCTCCTGTACTAAATCTTCCGCATCGGCTGCATTCTCCAATAGCTTATAAGCTACAAAATACAACTTACGATGATTAGGTAGGAACTCTTTTTTAAACTTTCAGCGTCCATGAACCTTTCTAATCTATTTATAATGCTTCTATTTGATAGACGTAAATAAAAGAATTTTGTTACACAAACAACAAAAATAAAGAAAAATATATGCCTTAAATATGAATTAATTATTCAATTTTTTATTTATTATATATTCACCTTTTATTTGTCAAATAAATAATTTTATAATACTTTTGTCTCAATAATCAAATAAGATTTAAAACCATGACACTGGTAACCTACATACTCATTGCAATTCCAGTTTGTATATTGGGAATTGCAATATGGACATATTGTGATTACCAAAAGTTTAAACGAAAAAAAGTATTACGCAAATAAACTAGCTATGACTGCTCAATATATAAAAGAAAACTTGGATAAACTACGTTCGTGGTATATCGTATTAACCAAACCGCATTCCGAACAAAAAACAAAGATTATATTAGAGAAGCAGGGTATAATTACGTATCTTCCATTTACTTCTATTCGTCGCCAATGGAAAGTGTCTACAAAAAAAATACACATCCCAGCTATGGCGAGATGTGTATTTATATATGCAACCAATGAGGAAATACAAATATTGAAAAAGCAATATCCTGTCCTTCCTTCGGAGGTCATTGTGAGATAATATCAATGATTAAACTAAACCAGGTACTAAATACTTAGTCAAAAGATAACCACCTACCACTAACCAAATGTAGAGTAAGAAAGCCAATACGAATGGTTTTGCTCCAGCCTGCTTGAACTTGTCTATACTTGTATCAGTACCTAATGCTGTCATTGCCATTGTAAGCATGAATGTGTCAATATATTCAATTGTTCCATTCAAAGGGATATCTTTCACGGTTTCTGCACCGCACAAATATTGTAAAAAAGAATTAAGACAGATTATACCAATAAATCCAAATGCAAACCATGGAATTGTAATTTTACTCTTAACTACTTTTCCATCAGCATCGTACTTTTTACGCCCAGCCAAAGCAAGACTCATAATAACCAATACAGGTGCCAACATCATAACACGAATCATTTTTGTAATCGTTGCCGGTCCGGCAATACCTAACATATCAGTTGGATCCATTGCATTGCCAGCACCGGCAACGTGAGCCACTTCATGCAATGTACTGCCTGTATAAATGGCTACTCCCATATCGCTCAACCCACTCAACATACCGGCACGATACATAATAGGATAAAGAAACATGGAAATTGTACCAAAAATCACAACGGTAGATACAGCAATAGCTGTTTTATGCCCCTCGCACTTTATGACAGGCTCCGCACCCAATACTGCAGCAGCTCCACAAATAGCACTACCGGTAGAGGTCATCAAAGCCGTATCTTTATCAAGTTTCAATAATTTACCCAATCCGATGCCAATAAAGATAGTACCTGCAACTATAATCGTATCAATTACGACAGCCGGTAAACCAACCTCTGCAACTTGGGTCAAGGTCAAACGGAAACCATATAAAACGATACCCGCACGCAAAATCTGTTTTGTACAAAACTTAATACCTGGTACCCAAGTTTCCGGCAAATGGTTCCGTAAACTGTTGGCATACAACATGCCTAAGATAATACCTACAATCAGAGGACTAAACGACAGACTTTTCACAAATGGAATTTCAGCAATATAGAAAGCTGAAAAAGAGAATAAGGCAATCAGTAAAATACCATGCATAGTATTGCCTCTGTTTCCGCGATTGAACATAGATCTTAATTTAGAGTTATAATATCAATTCTTTTACGGTCGCAAAGGTACGCTTTTCTATTACGTCATCCTATTTAAATCTTATTATGTATTATAACGGAAAGTAATAATACAATCTCACAATTTACTGTTATGATGCATCGCAAACTGCATAAACACCTGTGCTAATCCACTATCTTGTCCTTGTGGCTGTGCAAAACTGAAATCACGAAGCATCGGCATTCCCTTTATCTCAACAACCCGTAATTGCCCTGAATAGAGTTCACGAGTGATGGAACGGACAGAAACAATACCGAGACAATCAGTATGTTCTAAAAATAATTTAATACTTTCCGTACTTCCCAGATAGATCAACACTTGAAGGGAAGCTAACTTGATATTATGTTGAAGTAAAGCACGTTCAAAAACATCCAATGTACCCGAACCTCTTTCGCGAAGCACTAAAGGCAGGTTCAGCAATTCTTCCGGAGTAATCTCGTCTCCTACAGGAAGTTTACTTCCTGTACGAATTACAGCTACCAACTCATCTTCCAGAAACGTTGTATACTTTAGATTAGGCAAACGAAAAACGCCCTCCACCAATCCTAAGTCAATATTATGTTCCTGTAGGGCCGTTTCTATCTCTCTGGTATTACCATTTGTCAGCGACAGGCTGATATGGGGAAATTTCTTTATGAAACTAGCTAATAACGGGGGCAATACATATTGGGAAATTGTACTACTAGCACCTAGTTTCAACCCACCTTTATATTCGTTATGTAACAAATGCATTTCGTACTCCAACCTTTTGTAATCTTCCAAAATTCTCTCACAATGCTCCAGTAATAACTTTCCCGACTCCGTCAGACAAATTTTACTTCCCTGCCGGTCAAATAAACGAGTTTGATAAGTAGACTCTAACTCTTGTATATGTTTGGTTATAGCAGGTTGACTGATAAACAAATCTTGCGAGGCTTTGGTAAAACTCAAATTCTTCGCTACCGATTGAAACACTTTTAAACGGAAATCACTCACAGAAGTAGTAGATTAGAGATAATTAATAAAAATTACAATTCTTCACCCTTAATGCCCAAAGCTGTCATCAATGGATATCCTAACATTTTCCACAGATATCCTACCGGAGACACAGGTTCTTCCATTCTAAACTGAATAATATCTTTTTCAGACTCATTCCCCTCGGTCATCCTATCAATGTACTCTTTCAATATATCCTCAACATCTTCACCATATTCTTCATTAAAAGATACCACAACCATTTTCTCCACATCAGCGGAATTCAAGATTATTCGCAACAAATCAAGAAACAATTCACCCCGAGACACAAACCCCTCTGAAGGAACAGCCATAAAACTAAATTCACCCAATGAACCTCTGAAAGCAACTCCATCCAGCTCCTGTTTCACATCACATGGCATACAATGATGTAACTCTTCCGATTCCTTATCATATAGCAACAATATTTGCACATCATTTTCACCCTCTTCTATACCAGCATCCATAGCCAAATACATCGCGAAAAGAGCTAAATCAATCTTCTGTAGCGAACGCTCTAGTTTACGTTCAAAATAATTCTTTAAATCATTTATTACAAAATTCAGATAAGCGACATCTATCACCATCACTGTTTCGGAAAGTTTTATCTTGTTATCTTCCATAACCATACTCTTTATTGAGGGAGTAAAGGTACGAAAAGTTTTTCAGATAAAAACTATTTGCTGTAAATCAGCCATTTTGACATTCATTCTCTTCTCTTAACTGAAATTTTGGCGTAAATCTACCGTTGGCAAATCTTTTGCGCCCATTAAGGTGTTATTGAGAAAGTAAAAAATAGAAAGGAGAACAAAATATGAACTTTAACAATTTTACCATTAAAGCGCAAGAGGCTGTACAAGAAGCAGTAAATTTGGTACAAAGCCGAGGGCAACAAGCTATCGAGCCTGTACATCTGCTTCAAAGCGTAATGAAAGTAGGTGAAAACGTCACCAACTTCATCTTTCAGAAACTAGGCATGAACGGCCAACAGATAGCTCTTATTCTTGACAAGCAGATAGATTCACTACCAAAAGTTACAGGTGGAGAACCGTATTTGAGCCGCGAGACCAACGAAGTCCTTCAAAAGGCTACCCAATACTCGAAAGATATGGGTGACGAATTTGTTTCGTTGGAACCTATAATATTGGCATTACTGAACGTGAAAAGTACCACTTCCACCATTCTGAAAAATGCAGGAATGACGGAGAAAGAGTTACGGGAAGCAATCAATGAGTTACGAAAAGGTGAGAAGGTAACTTCCCAATCCAGTGAGGATACTTATCAGTCTTTAGAAAAATATGCCATCAATTTGAATGAAGCCGCCCGAAACGGTAAACTTGATCCTGTCATTGGACGTGATGAAGAAATCCGTCGTGTATTACAAATTCTAAGTCGACGTACCAAGAATAATCCCATATTAATAGGCGAACCGGGTACAGGTAAGACTGCTATTGTAGAGGGACTAGCACACCGTATTCTACGTGGTGATGTACCCGATAACTTAAAGAATAAGCAAGTCTATTCATTGGATATGGGTGCATTGGTAGCAGGAGCCAAATACAAAGGCGAATTTGAGGAACGTCTGAAAGCAGTAGTCAACGAGGTAAAAAAATCGGAGGGAGATATCATCTTATTTATTGATGAAATCCACACGTTAGTGGGTGCAGGTAAGGGTGAAGGCGCCATGGATGCCGCCAATATCTTAAAACCGGCTTTGGCACGTGGTGAACTGAGAAGTATCGGTGCCACTACCCTTGATGAATATCAAAAGTATTTTGAAAAGGACAAAGCACTGGAACGCCGTTTCCAAATCGTGATGGTAAATGAACCGGACACATTGAGTACTATTTCTATTCTGCGTGGTTTGAAAGAACGTTACGAAAACCATCACCATGTACGAATTAAAGATGATGCCATCATTGCTGCCGTAGAGTTAAGTAACCGTTACATTACCGACCGTTTTCTGCCGGATAAAGCCATCGACCTGATGGATGAAGCCGCTGCCAAATTACGCATGGAAGTTGATTCCGTGCCGGAAGAATTGGACGAGATTTCTCGCAAAATCAAGCAGTTGGAAATTGAACGTGAAGCCATCAAGCGCGAAAATGATAAACCGAAATTGGAACAAATCGGTAAAGAACTTGCTGAACTAAAAGAACAAGAAAATTCACATAAAGCCAAATGGCAAAGCGAAAAGACTTTGGTCAACAAGATTCAGCAAAACAAGATTGAAATAGAAAATCTGAAGTTTGAGGCCGAAAAAGCTGAACGTGAAGGCGATTATGGAAAGGTTGCCGAAATCCGTTACGGTAAATTACAAGCATTGAATCAAGAGATTGAGGACACTCAACAGAAACTTCATAAAATGCAGGGTGACAAAGCCATGATTAAAGAAGAAGTTGATGCAGAAGACATTGCTGATGTAGTATCCCGTTGGACAGGCATACCTGTCAGCAAGATGTTGCAAAGCGAAAAAGAAAAGCTACTCAACTTAGAAGAAGAATTACATGAACGAGTTATCGGTCAAGACGAAGCAATTGAAGCTGTTTCTGATGCAGTACGTCGTAGCCGTGCAGGTTTGCAAGACCCGAAACGTCCGATTGGTTCATTCCTGTTCTTGGGTACTACCGGTGTAGGTAAGACAGAATTAGCTAAAGCCTTAGCTGAATTTTTGTTTGACGATGAAACCATGATGACACGTATTGACATGAGCGAGTACCAAGAGAAACATAGTGTTTCCCGCTTGGTAGGAGCTCCTCCGGGATATGTCGGTTATGACGAAGGGGGGCAATTGACTGAGGCTGTACGCCGTAAACCCTATTCTGTCGTTCTATTCGATGAAATTGAAAAAGCACATCCCGATGTATTCAACATCTTGTTGCAGGTATTGGATGACGGACGTTTGACTGACAATAAAGGACGTACGGTAAATTTCAAGAACACTATTATTATTATGACCTCCAATATGGGTAGCGGATACATTCAAAACCAAATGGAAAAATTAAACAGCTCCAACAAGGAAGAGATTGTAGAAGAAACCAAGAAGGAAGTAATGAATATGCTGAAGAAAACCATTCGACCTGAATTCCTGAACCGTATTGACGAAACCATCATGTTCTTGCCATTGACGGAAACGGAAATCAAACAAATTGTAGCTCTTCAAATCAAGAGTGTACAGAAAATGTTAGCAGGCAATGGTGTGGACTTAGTATTAACTGATTCTGCCATAGACTTTTTAGCCGATGCAGGATTTGATCCTGAATTCGGCGCTCGTCCGGTAAAACGTGCCATACAACACTATTTATTGAATGATTTATCCAAAAAGTTATTGGCACAGGAAGTAGACCGTAACAAACCTATTGTAGTGGAAGCCAATACAGCAAAGAACAGATTGATATTCAAAAATTAAGGTACACAACAAGAAGTTAACATCATTGGTTATAAGAAGTTAACTAAATACATAATAACAAGTTAACTAAATACGAACAAGGAAGTTAACTTATTATGATGTACAATGTTAACTTCTATAACAGCATAAAAAACACTTCAAGAAAAGTACGAACGGCTTTTCATATTATCCGGGGTTATCCAATTATCTTTATTGGATAGCCCTATTTTCATTATATACCTACAAGTTATATCCATATTCAAAAAAAGTCACACGATTTCTGCTCTATTTTTCGGTTTCATGTTTATTGTTCAACAACACAATCAAAAAGAAAAAATCCCGAGAAACACTTTGTATAGCGATTAACTATACGGATATTTCTCGAACGACCGATATGACCGCTTAAGTCCATAAAGCACCACTTGACATGACTGAAGAAAAACGTAAAAAGCTCAAGGCAACGGATAAACTGCAGAAATATTTTTTACCTCACCATGATCGTTCAACGTCCACCTTATCCTGTTTTTATGATCAATCTCAACAAGTTTGGGCTGAGATTTATCTCCGCTGTGCCCGTTCCAGTTACATATCAAAATTCGTCCTTTACGATAAACGCAAGATTCCGCAACGAAGAGTAAGGATACCCCCCGGATATCATCTGATGAAATTGTGCGAACTACCTGCCAGATATTAGTGTCCACTTCTACCAATTTATGTCCGTCACCACAGGCAACAAGCAACTTTCCATCTTTCAGTTGCTTAATGCTAAACAGAGTTCCACCTATCTGTACTTGATTGATAATCTTTCCATTCGCATCAATTTCTATCAAATTTCCAGTAGCAAATAAAGGAACCAGATACGTACCGCGTCTTGTTTTTTCTATTTGCCGGAACTGGTTATGTACGCGCTTAATGCCGGTTTCAAATTGTATTTCTTTTAATGGATTTCCCTGGCTATCCAATTCGACAATGCGCGCAGGATGCCCACAGATAGCAAGCAAATAACCGCCGGAACTGAGCTGAGTAGCAGTAAACAGTTCTTCTTCACGTTCCTTCACTTCATAGTCCCACACAATTTGCTGTGAAGGAGTGATGAGTCTGGCTCCCGAAGTATAGGCATACAGAATGTTTTTTTCTTTGGTCAACTCCACATCATTACAGTCTTCTCCTTTCCCTAAAAGATGTTCCCAGTCCAGACAACCGGTTCGTTTATCCACCACAGCCACTTTATTCCACCCGCATCCTGCAATCAACAACTTCTCTTTTCCATATTTCCGAAAAAAGGAAAACGAAGTATCTTGCCCCTGTACTTGTATGGAACAGGCATACAAGTACAGAAGGCATATAAAGAAGAATAGATAGTTACGTCTTTTCATACAATCATTCTGTCATTACAACCCGGAAACCAACATTATATACTTTTTGATAATCACGATAAGGAAGGCGGAATGAAGAAGTGTTACGGAAGGGGCGATCATACCACGAACCACCACGGACTACACGCTTTTCGCCAGTAACAGCCACATCATTCCGTCCATCATCCGCCCGATAAGGATAGGGTTTATAAGCAGAACGAGTCCACTCCCAAACATTGCCGTGCATATCATATAAATCCCACGGATTAGCGATGTATCTTCCTACCTCTTCAGATATGAATCCACCATCATTATAGATAGTATCACGTGGAATCCAATCATCGTATTGGTTGGGATTGGGTATGATTCGCGCACTTTCATAGAACTTATAAGCAGTACAGGCGGCAAATTCCTTTAAACGGATGTCACCCATGTTGGCATAAGGAGAGAAATCCACTCCCAAATTACCAAACCAAAAATCGGTATTACTTCCTGCACGACACGCCCACTCCCACTGCGCTTCGTCAGGCAAGGAGAAATGCATACCCGTCTTTTTAGACAACCATTCACAAAAGTCCATCGCCTGTTTCCACGAAACCCGGACCGCCGGCTGTTCTTCACCGTTCATGGAGTATCCTCTACGTCCGAACTGATAACCGTGACGATGTTCATCACGACTGTCGTGCGTGGGATCGAAAGCACGAAACTGACGATTGGTAATCTCAAACTGCCCTATCCAGAAAGGTTTCTCGATAGTAACGGCGGTTTGTGGCATTTCATCTGTCTGACGAGTACTTCCCATGATGAATTTACCAGCAGGTACTTTGATGAGTTTCAAGTTTATACCTTTGGATATTTCTAAAGTCATCTGATAGTCATTCATCTGGTTAGATTGCATATTCAGTACTTGTTTTCCCGGTATTGGCCACCCCTTAAGCAAAGTATCACCTTTTTCTACCATAACTTTTACAGGAGCCCGGAATTCAATATCATCCGGTATCTCAGGAAGCCACTCCAAGTCCTGTTCCGGTGCACCGAACATATCACGATACAAGGCACGGAGTTCACGGCTTTGCTTGGTTCTGTCGTAAGTTGCAATATCACTGCGTCTTCCATGGAACGGCGCATTAAAATCAATCCAACAAGCCAATTTGGTAATAGAAGCTGAATCAAGTTTCACATTATGATGACCTTTATTAAGTAACTGTATCAACTCTGTCTGGTCGGCATGTACATCCATGGGAACAAGCATATGCATATCACTTTCAATACCAGGACGACGTACATAACGATGAAGGTCGACATAGGATTTAGTAAAATGTCCACCATAGGAGGAACTGGCTCTACCTGAAATCTGAGAACTCCAGTCAGTAATCCATTTGTCTCCTTTCAAATAGGGACGACCATTATTTTCACTGTCATGGCATCCTACGCAATAACGATCCAGAACAGGTTGTACCTCATGGCGATAACTAAATCCACGTTCCCTTCCCTGCCATTGCTGTATGGATTGAGGAGCTTTGTCGGACACTTTCGTTTTACGTGGAATAACGATCATATTACGATCTTCGTGACAACCTATACAAGAGAGTACTTCACCCGGCATAGCCGTAAACCAACTACGCATCACTTGTAGAGCTTTTCCTTCAGCATCAAGCGGCTGAATAAAGAGTGGAGTATTGGCAGGTACTTTAAATAGAGCCGAACCGTCTTCTTCTATATCGGCTTCACCTACAATACGTTTGATATCCCATGGTCCATCCATGCCGATGGTTCCCAACAGCCCGCCCTGCTTCCAGGGGCTGAAGTCGTAAGTACCGATACGAAGTTTCTTCACACTGCCACGGGGAATATCTTTCAGTCCGCCACCGGTATAAATGTCCTGAATGAAAATAGTAGCATCTTTAGCTTCCGGTGTCACCATATTGGGAATGACAGGAGGGGTACGACGTTTCTCAACCAATACCGGAGACAAATAAGCCACCTCTTCTTCTTCAGCAATAAGTGTCATATTGTCGAAAGTGTCTACCAGATAAATTCCCCATAACGAATTGGGAGCAGCTTTCATTGCAACAAGATGATAAGTATCATTCAATGGCCAAGGATGTAGAAAGCGCGGCCAACATCCATCTGCCTGACGATCTCTGATTTCGGCTTGTACTTTCTGCCCCGAATAGGGAATTTCACCGATAACACCTTCTGCTTCTTGCCGGCCTTTGTTGGTATCAATGAGAATGAGCCGCCCACTACGAGGAATACTGTGATGCCCTGTAACAATACCCACCATTGCCGACGGATTTCCGGGAATGGGACGTGCATCGAAGTAGGATGTAGGGAAATAGGAATTGGAACCGTAATAAGCACGTTGATTTGTACCGTCAGGATTCATTGTGAACATGATACGTGAGTTTGAATGTGGAATATCGGCATATTCCCAACGTTGGTACAAAATCATACCATTATCCATAACTACCGGTCCCCAATTGCTATCCTGATCATAAGTAAGTTGGCGAGTATCTCCGGTAGCAGGATCATAACGGAAAAGTCCGCACATATGGCTTCCTCCGTCCGTACAAGGCAATCCTAGGAATGTACCGGTAGAACAAAAGATATAACTCCCATCAGGGGCATAACACCCATCAAAGGAATCGAAATCACGATAACTTTCGGGAGTAAGTTGTTTGGTTGCCCCATCTTTCAGGTTCAACTCGAACAAATGCCAGTGATTATTGGTACCTATGGAAGAATACATCAACCTTTCACCATCAAAATGAGGTTCCGGATCGGAAATGATAACCCCTTCAGTTGGTCTATACAATGTTTTATATTGTATTTTCCCCGGAATGATATTCAATGAAACGAATTCATTATTCCAGTCCTTCGAAGGATGGGGGATTGCAAAGTTATTATGAAAATTAGCCGGAACAATTCCCAAATCACCCCGAATAGCAGTACGTGCCTTATTGCCCAATATACGACGGATAGCGACAATCTGCTTTCCCTTTATCAACGGATTGGCCAATAAAGTTGCATCCAACGTATTCAATATTTCTTCTGCTTGCCGGATTGCTTTTTTGTCACCTTTTGTTATTCCTTCAATCAGAGATACTCGATTATCCTCAAGTGCCTTGATAGCTTCCTCCCAACCTTTGGCAGGTTGATAAGCAAATTTATGTGTCTGCTGAAGCGAACGGACAGTGGCCCGGAATTTCTCCGGCTGATAAAATTTCAAACGATATTCCAATCCTTGTGAAAAAACGGAAGAAGTAATGCTACCTAATAACAACAGATAAATGAATAAACAAAAGTGTCTCATAGTATTACGTGTTTTATATTATTGATTTTGCAAAAATAAACGATATAACGCTTTCTACTGACATAAAAGTTTGTGCAAAACTTTGCAAAAAACGATATTTCCAATCGGAATAATCATATTTTTGCTAAATTATCAGTTTATTACCCGGAATATGAAGATACTAAACGAAAAAAACACACTCTCTTTACAAATGCTTTATGCAGGTTATCATATGGCTGGTAAGGAATGGTGTTACAAGAATGTCATCAGTCCTTTTTCCCGCATGTATCTGATTGACGAAGGAGAAGCGGCAGTGTATATGAACAAAAAAAAGTATTATATATCAGCAGGAGAATTATTCATTATCCCAAAATTCACTTTTCACATGTACGAGTGCGACAATTTCATGAATCATTATTATATATGCTTTTTTGACCAACTGATAGGCGGACAAAGTCTATTCGATAATACTCAAATCCATTACCAACTTCCGGCAAACGAAATGGACCGTATGCTCATGCTCCGTTTCATAGAGCTGAACCCCAACTGCGCTATACAAAATCCCGATCCCAAGACTTATGACAACATACCGGATATCTATACGATAAATCAAAATAAAGTGAATTATAATCTGAGTCAGGAAATAGAAAGTAACGGTATTTTATTACAGTTGTTTTCCCGTTTTCTTGGAAATACACAATTATTGGAATCTAAATCACGGAATCAATATGAACGACTAACGGATATCTTCAGTTATATTGATAATCATTTATATCAGAATATTCATGTCAGCGATTTGGCAGAACAAATGTGCTTGAGTTCTGATCATTTTACCCGCATATTCAAACAAGTAAGCGGCATGAGCCCCATTCAATACATACAGGCGAAACGGATAGAGCGTGCTCAAACACTATTACTGGCGTCCCGGTTGAGCATCAAAGAAATTGCTGAAACTGTAGGTATACCCAACCTTTCACAATTTTCAAAGTTATTCACCAAAGAAACAGGACATTCTCCACGGGAATACAGAGACAATATCTGACTTAGCAAAAGATATCATAATTCTCCCAAAAGATACTTGAGGTTTTATCTTCTTCTTGTATAATACAATAATTCCAAATACAAATTACACGGATTTCGCTATTTTTATTTATTCTGCGAAATCCGTGTAATCCAATCTAAAAAGAGTACGTCAAGAGTTTCCGGACATTCACTCTCCGTTTTTTATCATATTTCAAAACTAACGTTTATTCCGCTGTCTCTGTTTCTTCTTTATCGGCAACATCTTCAAAGTCAATACCACTTGCCACAAGCAGATTATACCATGAAATCAATTTTTTGATATCCGACGGATAAACACGATCACGATCGAAAGCAGGTAACACCTCTGCCAAATAAGAGCGTAAGTCATCGGCTGTAGCTTTCTTTAGATCCATAGTTACAACAGCCCCATTTTCTTTCTGCTTTACAGAAAGCAATACATCTTTCAAAGGTACATCTTCAGTATCTGTATACATAGCAATATCGCCTAAAGAAATAATTTTCTCATTACCGTAAGCAGGAAAACGTTTCTTGTCCACAAGCGATTCTACAATCAACATATTCTTTCCCTGAGAAATAAGTTTATACAATCCCGGTTTACCGGAGATAGACAAAATAGTCTTCAACATAGTATATTCTTTTTTTGTAATTAGTAGTTATTTTTTCGGTGAGCAAAGATAATGCAAGCCAAAGACAATACAAAATAAGCTCACCTATTTTTATTGTGAAAGCGATGTCTACCTTATCTAAAGTTAGGAATTATTTTGAGACAGCGAAGTGATTAACTCCAAAACCTGAGGAATTAACGGTGTTTCACCATCATTCATTATCACAAAATCAGCCAACATACGTTTTCTTTCATCATTCATTTGGCTACAAATACGTTTTTCTACCAATTCGCGTGTAGAAGCATCCCGCTCTATTGCACGTTGCAAACGTATCTCCTCAGGAGCATATACCATCACAACCGTATCCACTTCCACCGAAAAACCGGCTTCAATCAGAATTGCAGATTCTATACCTAATATCGAAAATTCATTCCGCTGCCGTATCCATTGACGAAAGTCATCCTTTACCCGGGGATGAATGATATCATTCACCTGTCTGGCATGTTCCGCATCCCCAAATAAATAAGTGGCGAGCAAAGGCTTATTTAGCTCACTGTTCCTATACACCTCTTCCCCCAGTAAAGCTTTCAATTCCTGCCGGATACGAATATCCGTTGTCATTAACCGTTTAGTTTCAATATCTGATATATAGACAGGAACTCCCATTATCTCCAACAAATGGGATACCACACTTTTTCCACTACCGATACCACCGGTAACACCTATCTTAATTGACATATTTGGGAGAAACTTGTTCTATAAGAAAATCGACCTGCTCCGGATTAAAACGTATCTGGCTTACACCTTCAGGAATATTTCTCAACCTTACAGTATATTTATCCGAACCAAGACGCAGAAGTTCTTCATAAGAAACATTAAGATGGAAATCGCTTGCCGTAATCCGACGAAAATTGCTAAGCCCAACCTGGAAAGTAACTTGAACTTTCGAAGGAAAAGCACGAAGTACCTTATCTGCAGGAAAATTTATACCACGCAGAGGTACCTCAACAGTCTTCTCCGTATAAATATCCACAGGGAGTATCATTTCAATAGAAGCGGGAACAAACTTGACTCCTTTCCGAGTAAGCAAAGGCACTTGCTGTTTCAAAGTATCTGAAATATTTTCTAATTTCATCTGACGCGTATAAGCGGCAGTTATCGTATCCAGTACCCCAGCAGGAGCATATACCAGAACAGAATCCGGTTTAAAAATCGTATCGGATAGATAATACTGGCGTCCTGCACTTACACTACCTTGCAACCTCACCGGTACCAGTTTAGATACCCCCGTTGAATAAATATATTCCAATGTATCGGGCTTCATCGAAACCAAACGGGTAGAAACATTCAATTGACTAAGAACTTTCTTTTCAAACTCCGATGCATATACACGTACATGGTTATTGCTTCCGTTATAATCAGAAAACTCAAGAGTTATCGGATAAAAACTTTTACCTAACATATAATTAAGTAATACAGTTCCTTTATCTTTTACCTTTATACGTAGTTCAGCAGCTGGCTCCGACGTAATAACTGTGTTATTAGGCACTCCCTTAAGACGAACGGGAATAGAAAATTCAGTTTCATAGTCATTGTTCAAAGTTTGCAATAACCAAAATCCTCCGGCAACAACGAAAAAAAATAAAAAAACAAAGAACTCTCTACTCTTTTCACTGAGCAGAAAGTTCTTTATTTTTCGAGTTATATTCAAATAAATATGTTTTATGTTCCTACGTTCAAACATAGGCCTTCATCCCTATTTATTTAGCAGCCTGGCTACTGTTTGCATCAGCAGCTGCGGCAAAAATAGAATTTTTATCAATATGGATCTTAACGTTAGAAGCAATCTCAAGCACTACATCATTATCATTGATTTCTTTGATGATACCATGAATACCACCAGCAGTAATAACTTTTTGATTTACCTGAAGAGATTTGCGGAAATTTGCAATTTCTTTCTGCTTTTTATTCTGTGGACGAATCATAAAGAAATACATAATAACAAACATTGCTATTAACATTATCCACATCATGCTACCACCACCTGCGCCCATACCTGGAGCTGCTCCAGAAGTTTGCAAGAAGAATACAGTCATTAAATTCATAAATGTTCAGTTTTAATTTTTATTATTCAACAAAGGTATCAGTTTTTAGCCAACTTGCCCTCTTTTTTCAATTCCTTAACTATTCCATCCAAAGTACCGTTAACGAAGCTACCACTCTTTGACGTACTATATACTTTAGCAATATCTACATATTCATTTAACGAAACACTGACCGGAATGTTCGGAAAGCTCAAAATTTCCGCTAATGCACATTGCATAATTATTACATCCATAAAAGCGACACGATCCAAATCCCAATTACGTGTATTTTCACTGATAAGATGACGATAATAATCGCTATTCAAAATAGCACGGCGGAACAAACGACGAGCAAATTCCTGATCTTCATCATCTTTGAACTCAGGCAATAACTCTTGATTGGCTCCATTCTTTTCTTCAAAACGCTTAATCGTTTTCAGCACAAAAGTATCTACAATCTCCTTATCATCATTCCAATAAAGACTTTGATCTTCAAGTAATACATCCAATGCTTCATTACCAAAAATATACGTCTTATATATCTTTCTCCACAATTCACGGTCAACTTCATAAGACTTATCCGAAGAAGCCATGTATTCCTTATATATATCAGAAGCAACTATTTCTTCATACAACCCTTTGACAAAATCTTCATCATTGGCCCAAGTACGTTTTTGGTTAGTGATAAAATCCATTAACTGCTTATTCACTTCCAATTGAGAAATAAACTTGTTTTCTACAAATCTCATGTTAGGATACAGCTCCTCGGCCGTAGGAGCTAATTTAGCTTTTGCCGCATCAATGCGCTTTTGTGCGTAGTTCGTCAAAGCTATCATCAGCATAAGCAAGTAGTTGTAAAGATCATAAGCCTTGGACAGGCTAAAGAATAATTCCTTCTCCGCTGAGTCTAAATTTTTACTACCGTTCTGATAATAAGCATATACAATCTGTATAATCTTAAGACGAATAAGAACTCTGTTAATCATAATTATAAAGTAAATACTGGTGTTTTAACGAGTTGCAAAAGTATGCATTTTTAATGAGTTTACATAAATAAATCACATTTTTTAATGTAGATAAGCATTATCCGAGCTTTTTCTTTTGACAGTTTAAAAAAAATCGTCAATTTTGGACCCGATAAGCAAAGCCATAAATGACGAGCTACAAGTTAACATCAAATTGAGACCTATATTATATGGAAGACTTTAAGAAGAAAACCGGAATGGATATGAACGACAAAGAGATTGTATTTTCCCAATCCATTAAGGCCGGCAAACGCATCTATTATTTAGACGTAAAGAAGAACAGGAAGGATGAAATGTTCCTTGCTATTACTGAAAGTAAAAAGGTGATAATGGGTGAAGGAGACGATTCCCTGGTAAGTTTTGAAAAACACAAGATTTTTTTGTATAAAGAAGATTTTGATAAATTCATGAATGGTCTGCAACAAGCCATCAGCTTTATCCAAGAGCAACAAGGTTGCTATGCTCGAGATAATGATAGCGAAAGAAAAACAAGTAGTGAACCATCGGAAATAGCAAACAAAGAAGGAAAAGAATCTCCATTGACCGGCGAAATCAAAATTGATATTGATTTTTAAGAGCCAACCCTTTGATAATTCAAAAAGAAGCTGTAATTTTGCACCGCTTTTTGCAACATCGTGTGGTTAATCGCATCGTGTGATGGTGAATTAAGCAAAAACATACTTAATTTAGAGTAACACAATTTTTAAAGAAATGAAATCAATTGAAATCAAAGGAACTGCAAGAACTATTGCAGAACGTTCTTCAGAACAAGCTAGAGCTTTGAAAGCTATTCGTAAAGACAACGGTGTACCTTGTGTACTCTACGGAGCAGGTGAAAATATACATTTCACAGTACCGGCAGAAGGATTGCGTAACTTGGTTTATACTCCGCACATCTATGTAGTAGACTTGGTTATCGATGGTAAAAAAGTAAACGCTATCATGAAAGATATCCAATTCCATCCGGTAAAGGATACTATCCTGCACGTTGACTTCTATCAAATTGATGAAGCTAAACCTATCGTAATGGAAGTTCCGGTACAGTTGGAAGGTTTGGCTGAAGGTGTAAAAGCCGGTGGTAAATTGACTCTGCAAATGCGTAAATTGAAAGTAAAAGCTTTGTATAACGTAATTCCTGAGAAATTATCAGTTAATGTTTCTCATTTAGGCCTAGGTAAGACTGTAAAGGTCGGTGAATTAAGCTATGAAGGTTTAGAATTACTGAATGCCAAAGAAGCTGTTGTATGCGCAGTTAAGTTGACTCGTGCGGCAAGAGGTGCTGCTGCAGCTGCTGCAAATTAATCAGTACTTCTTTAGTAAGAAAATATTCGGAACGCGGATTAACGCAGGTGACGCAGATTTTATATCCGCGGACTACTGCGGTAATTCGCGTTCTTTATTAAATCACAAATCATTATATAATGAAATATTTAATTGTGGGATTGGGTAATATAGGACCGGAATATCATGAAACTCGCCATAATATTGGTTTTATGGTAGTAGATGCATTAGCAAAAGCAGCAGGTACAACTTTTATTGACGGACGTTATGGTTTTACTACTACCATATCCATCAAAGGTCGCCAACTATTGTTATTGAAACCTTCTACTTTTATGAACCTTAGCGGTAATGCCGTACGCTATTGGATGCAAAAAGAAAATATTCCGTTAGAGAATGTATTGATAGTAGTAGATGACCTGGCATTACCTTTTGGTACATTACGCCTGAAAGGTAAGGGAAGTGATGCCGGACACAACGGCCTCAAACATATCGCTGCAACCTTAGGAACACAAAGTTATGCTCGCTTACGTTTTGGTATCGGTAACGAATTTCCTCGTGGAGGACAGATTGACTATGTACTCGGACACTTTACTGACGAGGATTTAAAAACAATGAATGAATGTCTGGAAACTGCCGGTGAAATCATAAAAAGTTTTTGTTTGGCAGGAATTGATATCACAATGAATCAGTTTAATAAGAAATGAGTGAAGCAAGAATAGATAAATGGATGTGGGCTGTACGTATATTCAAAACTCGTACTATAGCTGCCGAAGCTTGTAAAAAAGGACGTATAAGCATTAACGGTACACTAGCCAAAGCTGCCCGTATGATAAAACCGGGAGATGTAATACAAGTACGGAAACCACCTATCACTTATTCTTTCAAAGTGTTACAGCCCATTGAAAAACGCGTGGGAGCCAAACTTGTTGCCGAAATGATGGAAAATGTAACCACTCCTGATCAATATGAGCTATTGGAAATGAGTCATGTCAGTGGTTTCGTTAACCGAGCAAAGGGAACTGGACGTCCCACTAAGAAAGATCGACGCACTCTGGATGAGTTCACTACTCCAGAATTTATAGATGACTTTGATTTCGACTTCGACTTTGAAGAATAATACTCAAATAGTATCAAATTATGAGCGAAAAAATAATAAAATGGGGATTTATCGGTTGCGGAGAAGTGACCAAATATAAAAGTGGACCTGCCTTCCAGAAAATAGACCATTCCGAAGTAGTAGCAGTGATGAGTCGAGACGTTTCTAAAGCCAAAGCATATGCCAAAGAAAGAGATATTGCTAAATGGTATGACGATGCGCAAGAATTGATTGATGACGAAGAAGTAAATGCCGTATACATCGCTACCCCTCCCTCTTCACATGCGACATACGCTATTATGGCAATGAAAGCGGGAAAACCGGTATACATAGAAAAACCAATGGCTGTTACCTACGAAGAATGTTGCCGCATAAACCGTATTTCACAAGAGACCGGAGTACCCTGTTTCGTGGCTTACTATCGTCGTTATCTTCCTTATTTTCAAAAAGTCAAATCTTTAGTAGAAGAAAATGCGATAGGAAATATTATCAATATTCAGATCCGTTTCGCCCAACCTCCACGAGACCTAGATTACAATAAAGAGAACTTACCTTGGCGTGTACAACCTGATATTGCGGGAGGCGGTTATTTTTACGATCTCGCTCCTCATCAGATAGATATCTTACAAGACATGTTCGGTTGTATACTCAAAGCCAATGGATACAAGAGTAATCGCGGTGGACTTTATCCGGCAGAAGACACATTGAGCGCCTGTTTCCAATTTGATAATGGATTGGTTGGTAGTGGTTCATGGTGTTTTGTCGCCCACGAATCAGCCCGTGAAGACCGTATCGAAATTATAGGCGATAAAGGTATGATTTGTTTCTCTGTATTTACCTACGATCCTATTGCGCTACATACAGAAAGAGGAAGAGAAGAAATTCCCGTAGAAAATCCAATATACGTTCAGCAACCACTTATTCAGGCTGTAGTAGACCATCTACTAGGAAAATCCGTTTGCAGTTGCGACGGCGAAAGCGCTACTCTGACAAATTGGGTAATGGATAAGATACTAGGAAAACTATAAATTAGGTATAAACTATAAAGCATTAATCACTATACCATAATTCCATATAGTTTATACCTTATAGTTTATACTTGACTTTACACCTAATCAAAGATTTCTTTTTATCGCTTCGATCAGTTCCTCATACTCCTTATCCGTCAGATATACCTTTCCCGGATTCATTTGGAAAACGCTCCCATAATCAGGACCATCTACATATTTCGGAGCCAAATGGAAATGGAGATGAGAAAGCTTATCTGAATAAGCGCCGTAATTGATTTTTTCCGGGTTAAATGCTTTTTGCATAGCACGTGTCACAAGGACCACATCAGCCATAAAAGCATTACGTTCTTCGTCACTTAATTCATTCAGGTCATTAACATGATCTTTGTAAGCCACCAAGCAACGTCCACGATAAGTTTGTTCCTTAAAAAGGAAAACACGCGACACACTCAACTGCGCAATCTCAATCATCAGATTGTGCAATGTTTCATTATTCTGACAATACAGACATTCTTTCGGATCACTTTTCATAATATTCTTTTTATTAACGTTTATGTTTACGAAACAAATATAACTTTTTCCACTGTATTACATGTCTACTATTTCATCATTTTTACCAACTAATTGATATACATCATCATTTTCGCCAACTATCCAAACGACATCACCTTCTACAAAAGGCTCATGAGGATCAGGGGCATGTAGAGTTTCTTCTCCTCTTTCCACACCGGCTATCAAGCAATGATATTTTTCGCGAATACCGACTTCCTTCAACGTTTTACCCAAGAATGGCGAGTTCTCATCTATTCGAAATTGACGTAATATCATCGCACTTTTCTCTACCACATCCGTATCCATTGAAGAAACCTTACCCATTTCATCACCAAATATATTCAATTCTTCATCTGTGGCAATAACTTGAATTTTATCCTGAGGGAAAAGGCGTACAGAAGCCCCTGGAATATTAATTCGTTTCCGCCCACGAAGAATAGATACGACATGCACACCATATTTTTTACCAAAATTCAATTCTGCTAATGTTTTACCTGCCCAAGCCGATTCGCCGGGAATTTCATAATCGGTCAGATGTAAATCACGAGAAAGCAGACGTCCTGCATACTCTGGTTTTTTCTCTCCCAAGTACTCTGCACGCATATCCCTAGAACGCAAATTCTGAAAGAAAGTCCGTTCTATCATTATAGATTGTTTTTTCAATTGACGAGAAAGTATCATTACAATAACCAACAACACCGCAACTCCTAAGACCAAACCAACAGAGACCTTAAACAGTCCGCCAATAACAAACATTACAAATGAGACCGCCAACAAGATACGTAGTACAATTGTAGCCACCAAAGGGGCGCGATTTCCCCTGTTATCATGCCAAAGTGTAACAAACTCTACCGAATGATTCTTTTTAATCATAATGGCACGAAGGAAAGGAGCAATAAACAAAATAATAATAAAAGCAGCCAACAATGAGCCCCACACTCCGGGCAACGCATCATGGCACAACGGCACCAAAAAACGGAAGGCAATGGCTATCACTGCCACACTTATAATAGAATAGACCATCGTGATACGTACCAAAGCAAATATCAGTCTCTTCCACAAACTCTCATGATTCATTGTCTGCGTTCCAGAAGCATAGCGCATCAGGAACTTCCGCCATTTCTGCGGCAAATGTACATCAACAAAGTTCGATGCCGGCTCCGCTAAACGGATCATATATGGAGTAAGAAAAGTGGTAATTACAGATACCGCTACCACAATAGGATATAAGAAATGACTTGTAACACGCAAAGATACTCCCAAAGAAGCAATAATAAAAGCAAATTCACCAATTTGCGTCAAACTGAACCCACATTGCATGGCTGTCTTCAACGGTTGTCCAGCCAATAGTACACCTAAAGTCCCGAATAATGACTGTCCAATAATTACAGCCAATGTTATGACGACAATAGGACCTGCATACTCTACTATCATAGCCGGATCTACCATCATCCCCACCGACACAAAGAAAATGGCACCGAACAGATCTTTCACTGGTTTTACCAAATGTTCTATACTTTCCGCTTCCACCGTCTCTGCTAGAATAGACCCCATAATGAAGGCACCAAACGCCGCAGAGAAACCGGTATGTGCCGCCATGACAACCATTCCGAAACAAAGCCCCAACGAAACGATCAACAACGTTTCTTCGCTCATCAGTTTACGGCATCTCTTCAAGAAAACAGGGATCAGATAAATCCCCACTACAAACCAAAGGATAAGGAAAAACAGCAGTTTTGCAATACTACCTAACATTTCCGTACCCTCAAAGTTATTACTCACAGCCATGGTAGACAGCATGACCATCAAGACTATCGCAAGTATATCTTCCAAAATCAGCACGCTCAACACCAATCCCGTGAATTGTTTCTTACGCATTCCCAGGTCATCAAATGCCTTATAAATGATGGTTGTGGAAGACATAGCGATCATACCTCCCAAAAAGATACAGTCCATCCGCTTCCAGCCAAAAGAGGTTCCAACCGTTATTCCCAGCAATATCATACAAAATATAATAGTACAAGCTGCAATAATAGCCGCTCCTCCCACCTTGACTATTTTCTTGAAACTGAACTCCAAACCCAAGGCAAACAAAAGGAAGATAACGCCAATATCCGCCCAAGTCTGTATATTTGCCGTATCCATCACCGAAGGGGTATATGCCATGTGCGGACTGGCAAGAAAACCTGCCACGACATATCCCAAGACCAACGGTTGTTTCAATTTCTTAAACAGTAGCGTCATTATTCCGGCGCAAATCAATATCAAAGCCAAATCGGCTATCAAAGGTGCTAAGTGTGACATGTCATTGATTTCAATCAGAATTCAATGACAAAGATATAACAAAAAAGTTTCATCCCCACTTAAGTTCCGATTGATTTTACCGAAATTCCTAAGCAAGATTGAAACTTTACAATTCCTTCTTCTTTCATTGCACATACATTAGCCAAACATTCAGAATCATTGTCACATCATTCGATTGCCTTGGCACAAAGATACGTTTCTTATTGGAGAGCGGGTATTTTCCAGTAAAAAGGCTTAAATCCCCAAAACCTTTCCGGCTTCAGTCTTTTGCTCCTCTGTCAGTTTGTTCTGATAGGCTTCATACAGGTACTTACCTATGGCGTTATTCGCATTCTTCACAATCTGTTCCATCAGCAGGACGGAGAAGTCGGCCTTTATGTCCTCTTGTGTCTTACCGAAGAAATCACGGTCGGTAAATCGGTCGATGGCCATCAGTACCTCCATCATCTGCTTGTTCAGGGCAGTGTTTCCCACGTAGACACGATCACCGAGATCCACTTCTATTTTGGCATTCTCCAGTACGATGGGTAAAGTCACGGGAAACCTGTCACTGTCGTTCTCCTGCACCAGAAGTTCGCGTACCGCAGGTTCATCCTGTTTGCCTGTAAAGGTAAAGTGTCCGTGCACCACCGTTACACTGTCATAGCGCGTGGTTCCTGTAATGGCATCCTGTAAATATACCGTACGTCCTTCCAGCTTGAGGTTGGTCACTTTTCCGTCAATGGCATAAGTGCCTTTCGAGGTATTGTTGCAAGCGGTGAAGACAATTACGGCAAAAGCCATCACCGACAAGATAGAGTGTTTCATGTGCATTTTTATTTTATTTTCAGTTAAAAAAGGCACTCCATTCCTTACGCATGGAGTGCCTTTCACAGATTATTATTTGGACTTCTCTCGAAAATTAGAAGCGGAATCCAAATTTCAGATTCGGAGTAGCGAACAGCCCTATGCTGTGGTGACCCACTTTATAGGCAGTGGCTCCTTTCGGACAAATCTGAATATGATCGTAGCGATAAGACACGGGCTGCACTTCAAAACCGAATACCAAACCCTTTGCAACGCTATATTCTATACCGGCTACAGCACTTACACGAAGACCGAAAATCTGTCCGGCACGAGAATTGGGAGTATACAGTTGCACAGAAGTCTTGTCCGTCTCGTCCAAATCGGCGTCACCGGTTTGTCCTTCATCCATATCCGGATCCTGAATCGTTTCTCCGGTATAGGGAGTGGTCGTTTCGATGCGTCCCATTTGCCATCCCAAAGCGCCTCCCAGATAGAGGTTGATGCGTTCGTTCCGAGTATTGAAATAGTAATTCGATCCCACGACCGCCGTCCAAGCGTTGCTGATGCGTCCTTCCATATATTTGGCGTTCTGTATCGGCATTTCTTTTACGGAGTAGTCACCTTCAACAAAATCTTTGGAGGGAGTGGCATTGATGTTCATGCTGAACATCAAGTTGATATCCCAGCGGTCTGTCAGGAAATATTTTCCCTGTATACCGATTAAGTTGACGAGGTTATTACTATTCAAGTTTCCTAAGTTAAGATACAGTCCGGGATCATCAGACTTATTGGGATACAAGTTACCCCCTCCCAATCCGGTTTGATGATTAAAACCGTTGTTATTATCCCAGTATGTAGGCAACAGATATTCCATGTCCTGATTGAACATCTGGCTGTTGCCAATCAAGGCAGAAATCTGCCACTGACCTTTCTTAGGAGCAAACGACGCATCACCGCCGCTGTATTGTTGCGCCGCAAGTGGCGCAACTGTATATACAGCCAGAAGTAATATGCATAGTTTCTTTATCATACAATTCTTCTTTATTAGTTTTTTTTACTTATTGAGCGGAAGTACCGGCCAAGGCGGCAAGCAATTGGTCTTTCTTCTTAGATGCAGCATTAAAGAGCGCGGTCAAAACATCTGCCCGGTTCTGATAAGTATCAATCATTGCTTGATAATATGCAATCTGGGCATCTTCTGCCGGTTTATAGCTGCCGTCTTTCAACGCTGCAAGTAATTTTTCAAATTTAGCGATTACAGCTTTCTGAGCAGGAATGCTACCATAACCGAAACTAAAGTCATTACCATTACCTGATACCGTTCCACTTTCCAAAGCCGCGATTTGTTCTTTCAATAATTGCAAGGCATAATCATAACTATAACTACTGCCACCGGATATCACATTCCTTATCACATTCATAATGTCATCGATACCTGCAAGCTGAACATTGATAGCAGCTTCTTGCGCATCATAATCACTTTCAATAACCTCTCTCTCCGCAGCAACAGCATTTATCAAGAGTTGCAAATCATTTTGAGCTTTCCCATTAGCATCATACAGAGCTTTCAAATCCGCATAAAGCTTATCCCAACTCGGTTTATTTTCGATCGCGCTCTTCAAAGACTCATACATTCTACGATTTTCAAATATAACTTTCGTTTCACTATTATTCCATAAGTTATTATTAAAACCTCCGTTTTCCAAATATTCCTCATAGGTATATTCCACACAACGTCCATTTGCAGGATTAGTAGCAGACACATAACCCATCTTATTCGCAGCGTCTACATAAGCTTTATAAGCGCCACCATAATCAGGAGTACTATTGCCGAACTGACCAGTTGCATTACCGATAGCCACCCATTGATCCCAGTCAGCGTCGACAGTAGGATCTATAACTTTTGTCGGATCTGCCGTCTTTACAATCTTGAAACCATCCAACTCAACTCTTTGGGTAAGATAAACTTTTAACTTTGCAGCAAACGCTTTCCGCGCGGTTTCTTTAGCGGTAATTTGAGCGGCGGTAGTTGCAGGAAGATTGTTATAAGTTTCATATTCTTTTATGATAACATCACGATCGTTAATCCCTGACGCAAAATACTTACCGGCATCGTACAAAGTCTTATAAGTTTCTAACGCGGTTTCCCAAGCCGGCAACAAAGTATTAGTATAGTAATCCTGATTATTATCATCAATGGCTTTATACTGTGCTAATTGTCTGTTAGCTTGTTCCAATTCATTGTCCGATATAATATAATTATTCTCTATATCCGACAATAAATTATCCAGAGCATTAGCCTTTTCGTACATTGTCATCATATCTTTCACCCCGTTGGGATAGGAATAATCACCTTCCGCATCCTGAATAGCCTGCCCACCAAATATATTATCAATCCTATAAAAATCATCTTGAATTTCTGCAGGAATGGTAAAGACCAATTCGCTTTTGGCAGAGTAAGCGGCAGTATTTGCAGTTTCCTTCTCAAGAATCGGTTTCAAAGCTTCCTTTTCTGCCAAAGCCAGATTGGTTTTCTGAATACCCAGCGTTTTCTTCTGTTCTTCATAAACTTTATATTGGGCATCCCATTCTTCAAACGGTTTACCTTGAAGAACTTTCAGGTTTTCAAGCTGCTTTTCAAGACCTGCCAACGTACCTTTTTCGATAGCCAGTTGCCCTTCTGTCGCAGCAATCTTTGTATTTACATCGTATGAAAATTCCAAAGCCGCTTTATAACGCATATATTGAGCAATATACTGTTGCGACGAAGCAATTTGCTGAGACAAGTTTGTCAAACCGTAACAAGTCGACCGGTAAGTTACCCAATATCCACCTGCAGGATGGCTATCATCAGCATACCATCCCTGATAAGTTACCTCATACGTTTCATTAAGCAATTTCTGTAGCTCTGCCGCATACACGCTTTCCTTATAACCAACCAATGCCGCCTCAATGGCGATAATCGCTTTGTCATACTCTGCTTGCGCCTGGACCGTAGCTTGTTGCTTCGCCAAAAGGTCTGCCTTGAACTGCTCTGCAGACAGCTGCATTTCCTGTTCAATCCTTTGCTTTTCAGAAGCGGTGTACGCTTCATGCCATTGAGTCTTAAAAGCTTCTTGCTTGGCCAATTCAGCTTCATAATCGGCTTTAGCCTGCATCCATGCGGTTTCCGCCATTCTATAAGCAGCATCTGCGGCTTCTACTTGCGCCTTCGCCTTCAGCAATTCCGCCTTCGCCCCACGTAATTCCGTGATGCCCGCCGGTTCCTCGTTTTCAATACAGCTGGTAACTGTTGCAGCAGTTCCGCCTATCAGCAGAGCGGCTACGAGATAAGTCCATTTTCTCATACCATTTCATTTAAAAAAGTTAATAATAATAGTGTTGTTTTTTATAAGTGTTTTTTATCATACAGCAATAAGTACCTTTATTTCATTCATTCATCACATAGAGTATATGCAAAACAATTTTTTACGACATAAAAGGAAAGAGGGCGATTTCCTTTTGTGATTTCAAGCCCTGTCATACATTAACCTTATTTTAGAATGATATTATACTTATTTAACCGATATATCACTACTCGTCTACAAATATAAAAATATCAAAAGGAATTTGCAAAATATTTTTGAACTTTTATTCACATGTTTTTCAACACCATTCAGCAAAGCCACAAACTTGTACCGGAAAACAGTGACAAAACGCCCATCAAAAAATAAAAACACGGCACAAATACGGCACAGTTCAAAAATATATCATCAAGCGTCCATACTGTAAATATCTTTTTACACACAAAGCACCATTCTCTTATTTTATGAGACTATATCACCTTATTTGAGGACTATCAGGACTTCTGCGGTTTTAATGAGCCCAATCCGTTTTCAACGGATAATCTATTTTCAACCTATAATATTAATGTGTATTCTTCCATTTCCCCCACTCCATGTATCAAGTGGCTTCCTCCCGACAACTACCAGATCAAGACAGGTAGAACCAAGCAAACGGACAAACAAGATTGACTGACAGTTAAACGTAGCGATGAAACCATATAAATACAGCGGTTATCCCGCAAGAATAAACACCTACAATAAAAGAGGAACGAATTGTAAGCATTTAATTGACGAAAAATTTCTTTATTTAATCAGAAATACTTTATTTTGTACGATTTTATATTTCGGTATGAAAGACGATACCAACATTAATAAATAAAGTTATGAAGATTTCACACATTGAACATCTGGGTATTGCTGTAAAAAGCATCGAAGAGGCTTTGCCGTACTACGAAAACGTATTAGGCTTGAAATGCTACAACATTGAAACTGTAGAGGATCAAAAGGTAAAAACCGCTTTCCTGAAAGTGGGCGACGTAAAGATTGAATTGCTGGAACCGACTTCTCCCGAAAGTACCATCGCCAAATTTATCGAAAAGAACAACGGTAACGGTGGTATGCACCATTTGGCATTCGCTGTGGAAGACGGAGTGGCCAATGCGCTTGTTGAAGTGGAAGGAAAAGGCATACGCCTCATTGACAAAGCCCCCCGTAAAGGCGCTGAAGGCTTGAACATCGCTTTCTTGCATCCCAAATCAACCTTAGGGGTATTGACAGAACTTTGCGAAAAGCCGTAAGGATTTACGTCCTCAATTAATATCAATCGTAAATAGTAAATAACTAAATCGTAAACATAAAGATGAGTAATCAACTTGAGAAAATTAAAGAGCTTATAGACCGCCGTACGGCAGCACGCCTGGGCGGCGGCGAAAAAGCGATTGCCAAGCAACACGAAAAAGGTAAATATACAGCCCGCGAACGCATAGCCATGCTTCTCGACGAAGGTAGTTTTGAAGAAATGGACATGTTTGTCGAACATAGATGTACCAACTTCGGAATGGAGAAGAAACACTATCCCGGTGACGGTGTAGTTACAGGTTGCGGTACCATTGAGGGTCGCCTGGTCTATATTTTCGCCCAAGACTTCACCGTTTCAGCCGGTTCTTTGTCGGAAACCATGTCTCTGAAAATCTGCCACATCATGGATAAAGCCATGAAGATGGGAGCTCCTTGTATCGGGCTGAATGACTCGGGTGGCGCACGTATCCAGGAGGGTATCAATGCATTGGCCGGTTATGCCGAAATTTTCCAACGCAATATCCTTGCTTCTGGTGTTATTCCACAAATTTCCGGTATTTTCGGTCCTTGTGCCGGCGGCGCGGTATATTCTCCTGCCCTGACGGACTTTACGCTGATGATGGAAGGTACTTCTTACATGTTCCTCACGGGGCCGAAAGTAGTAAAAACCGTGACAGGCGAGGATGTCAGCCAGGAAAACTTGGGTGGTGCAAGCGTCCACTCCACCAAATCGGGTGTCACTCACTTCACGGCCCAAACCGAAGAAGAAGGTCTGGCACTTATCCGCAAACTGCTGGGTTACATTCCACAAAACAACCTGGAAGAAGCTCCCTATACAGACTGCACAGATCCCATCGACCGCTTGGAAGACTCTTTGAATGAAATCATTCCCGACAACCCGAACAAGCCGTATGACATGTACGAGGTAATCGGTGCCATCGTGGACAACGGTGAATTTCTTGAAATCCAGAAAGATTATTCCAAAAATATCATCATCGGTTTCGCACGCTTCAACGGCCAGTCTGTGGGTATCGTTGCCAACCAGCCCAAATATCTGGCAGGTGTACTGGACAGCAATGCGTCACGTAAAGGCGCACGTTTTGTCCGCTTCTGCGACGCTTTCAACATTCCTATCGTTTCTTTGGTAGACGTGCCGGGATTCCTTCCGGGAACAGGCCAGGAATACAACGGCGTCATCCTGCATGGTGCTAAATTGCTATACGCTTACGGTGAAGCTACCGTACCCAAAGTAACCATTACCTTGCGTAAGTCTTACGGCGGTTCACATATCGTGATGAGCTGCAAGCAACTTCGTGGCGACATGAACTATGCATGGCCTACTGCCGAAATTGCGGTTATGGGTGGTGCAGGTGCCGTGGAAGTGCTGTATGCACGCGAAGCCAAAGAACATGAAAATCCGGCTCAGTTCCTGGCAGAAAAAGAGGCCGAATACACCAAACTGTTCGCTAACCCTTACAATGCAGCCAAGTATGGTTACATCGACGATGTGATTGAGCCGCGTAATACACGTTTCCGTATCATCCGCGCCTTGCAACAACTGCAAACCAAGAAACTGACAAACCCGGCTAAGAAACACGGAAATATTCCTCTTTAATTCAAAAAACTTACATTTATGAATAAAACAAAAATAGGAATATTCTTTTCATTGATGCTGGTGTTAGGGTTCTGCTCTTCTTGTGGGGAAAAGAAGTCGAATACCAAATTGTTGCTGAATGAAGTACTCATCAATAATGAAAGTAACTTTCAGGACGACTACGGTATACACAGTGCATGGATTGAAATATTCAACAAATCGTATGGCAGTGCCGACCTTGCAGGCTGTTATTTGAAATTCAGCAGCCAACCGGGCGATACCGCTACCTATTTCATCCCGAAAGGTGATGTATTGACTTTGGTGAAACCACGTCAACACGCATTGTTCTGGGCTGACGGAGAACCTAACCGTGGAACTTTTCATACCAATTTCAAACTGGACACCTTGAATGCCAACTGGATTGGCCTGTATGATTCCGGTAGAAAGCTACTTGACCAGATCACGGTGCCTGCCAGCGTATTAAAAGCCAACCAGTCATATGCACGTGTCAGCGATGCAACTGAAGAATGGGAAGTGAAAGGAGAAAATGCCGATAAGTATGTAACCCCGAGCACCAACAACAAGACCATCAATAGTAATGCCAAGATGGAAAAGTTTGAAGAACATGACAGCGCCGGTATCGGTATGGCTATCTCTGCCATGAGTGTAGTATTCTGCGGGCTGCTTCTTCTTTATATTTCTTTCAAAATTGTGGGTAAAATATCCGTCAATCTCAGCAAACGTAATGCCATGAGAGCCAAAGGTATCACCGACAAACAAGAAGCTAAAGAGAAACAACTGGGACAAGCGCCTGGAGAAGTATTCGCTGCTATTTCAATGGCCATGCACGAATTCCAAAGTGACGTACACGATGTGGAAGATACGGTGCTCACCATCACCCGTGTAAAACGTAGCTATTCACCATGGAGTTCCAAAATTTACACATTGCGTGAAACTCCTCACAGAAAGTAAAGTCACCTTATAAAAAAATAAAACGATGAAAGAATATAAATATAAAATCAATGGTAATATATATAAAGTTACCATTGGAGATATTGAAGATAACATTGCTCACGTAGAAGTGAACGGTACTCCCTATAAAGTCGAAATGGAAAAGAAACCCAAAGCTGAACCGATAAAACCGATAGTACGCCCGGCAGCAAGTGCAGCTCCAGCAGCACCGGCAACTCCGGTCAACCGTCCGGCAGCCGTTTCTACCGGCAAGTCCGGTGTGAAATCCCCGCTTCCCGGCGTTATCCTTGATATCAAGGTGAATGTAGGCGACAGTGTAAAGAAAGGGCAACTTATCGTCATTCTGGAAGCCATGAAAATGGAAAACAGTATCAATGCCGATAAAGACGGAAAGATTACCGCCATCAATGTTAATAAAGGAGATTCTGTTCTCGAAGGTACCGACCTCGTAATTATTGAATAATATGGGAGAATTTATCACATTTTTAGGAAACAACCTTGCCGACTTTTGGACCTATACGGGCTTTGCCAATGCAACAGGTGGACACGTGATAATGCTTCTGGTAGGTTTGTTTTTCATATATTTGGCAGTTGCCAAGGAATTTGAACCGATGTTATTGATTCCGATCGGTTTCGGTATGTTGATCGGCAATATTCCTTTCAATATGGACGCCGGATTAAAAGTTGGTATCTATGAAGAAGGGTCTGTACTCAACATTTTATATCAAGGAGTGACTTCCGGTTGGTATCCTCCACTCATTTTTTTGGGTATCGGTGCCATGACGGATTTCTCCGCATTGATATCGAATCCCAAATTGATGTTGATCGGTGCAGCTGCACAGTTTGGTATTTTCGGTGCTTACATGACAGCTTTGGCTATCGGGTTCGATCCGATGCAAGCCGGTGCTATCGGTATCATCGGTGGTGCCGACGGTCCAACAGCTATCTTCCTTTCATCTAAGTTAGCCCCTAATCTGATGGGGGCCATCGCGGTATCGGCTTACTCATATATGGCCCTGGTACCAGTGATACAACCTCCTATCATGCGTCTGCTCACCACCAAGCACGAACGCCTTATTCGTATGAAACCGCCGCGTGTTGTTTCTCATACAGAAAAAGTAATGTTCCCGATAATCGGTTTGTTACTCACCTGTTTTCTCGTTCCGTCCGGTTTGCCCTTGCTTGGTATGTTATTCTTTGGTAATTTACTGAAAGAAAGTGGTGTAACCCGTCGTTTAGCAAATACAGCCAGTGGTCCACTAATTGATACAATCACAATTTTGCTAGGTCTTACAGTAGGTGCTTCGACCCAAGCATCTGAATTCTTGACTACAGATTCATTATGGATTTTCGGTTTGGGTGCCTTCTCGTTCATCGTTGCTACAGCTTCCGGTGTACTCTTCGTGAAGATATTCAACATCTTCCTGAAGAAAGGTAACAAGATTAATCCATTAATTGGTAATGCCGGTGTATCCGCCGTACCCGATTCCGCACGTATCTCTCAGATAGTAGGTTTGGAATATGATCCGACAAACTATCTGTTGATGCATGCTATGGGTCCAAATGTAGCAGGTGTTATCGGTTCTGCAGTAGCCGCCGGTATTTTGCTAGGATTCTTGATGTAATTCATTCTGAATTAAAAAATCTCAATATGAAACGCTCTTCTATTATGGAAGAGCGTTTTTTTATCCGTTAATCTATTTAAAAATACCTACGATAATTTCGTAAGCACATTCTTTTTAGTAACTTGCACCCATATTAGCAATTCATTAAAGTTTATATGGCATGAAAAAACTTTTTATCTCTCTAGGATTATGTGTTTGCTGTTCTTTCCTGATAGCACAAAACACAAACCCAATTCAAGATGCAATGGTAAACTACGATTACGAAACCGCCTTATCACTTATTAATCAAGAAGAGCCTACCATCCCCTTGCTTTACCAAAAAGGGAGAGCCCTCAAAGGATTGGGCAACAACTTGGAAGCACTTGAAGTATTTCGAAAAATAGTAGTACAGGACTCTTTAAATCCACGTGCATACATTGAGGTAGCCGAATGTTATAAAAGCCTGGCTAAACAAAATCAAGCATTGGATTATTACCAAAAAGCACTCATCCTGAACCCTGACAACAAATATACACGTATTCAATATATCAACTTATTGCTAAATTTACAAAAATATCAGGAAGCATTGGGAGAAAGTAGTTTATTAACCGAAAAAGACAGTTCTGCCATCGCACTACATTTACAGGCACAAAGTTTTGAGGGAACCAATCAGCCACTTCCAGCTGCAGGTTGCTACTCAATCATTCAAGAAAAATATCCGGATGATTTTCTATCAGCAGCCAAACTAGGTAGTCTCTTTATAGGAGGGAAATATTATGATGAAGCAATCGAAACTACTGAAAAATACCGAAAGATAGACTCTACAAATATTGCCGTAAACCGTCAAAATGCGCTGGCTTACTGTTTGAAAAAAGACTACTCTACCGCTATACAACGCTATGAATATCTAGTAAACCAAGGAGACAGTTCATTCCATACCTGTTATTACTTAGGTATCAGTTATTATGCAAAAGAGAACTATTATGGTGCACATGACATGTTAGAGATAGCCAGAAAATATGACCCTCAAAATGTCAATCTATTATATTATCTGGGACGCTCTTGCGCCAAAACATCATGGAAGGAACAAGGGGTCGCTTATCTGCAAGATGCCATAGAACTTTCCGTACCTAAGGATAGTAGTATGATACGACTTTATATAGGAATGACAGACTGCTATAAAATGGCGTTCATGTTTAAAGAGCAAATACAATCCATTAAAGAACGTTATGAAAAATATGACCGGAACAATCATAAACTGCTTTACGACCTTGCTTTTGTCTACTATTATAGCTTAAAAGATACTCCAAATGCTATACGCAGCCTGGAAGCCTTCTTAAAAACACGTTCTTTACAGAACAAAGAACAGGAACCTGAAACAGATGATGCAGGAAATGTCATTCTAGGCACAACCAATTATTATAATGCCGCAGAAGCCTGGTTAAAAGATATCAGGGAACATAAAAAAACAGAAGACTTCTTCAAGGGTAAAGTACCTGAGAAAAAAAATAATCTTAAAGCTACCAACAGATAGTGAAAACGTTTGCATAAAGTATATAAATGATTATGACGGAGAAGGTTCAACTTTCTCCGTTATTTGTTTTACATTAGTACGAAATAAATAACCGAAAAGTTACTATCATGAAAAAGTCATTTTTTATTCTAGGAGTATTCCTACTTTCTCTTAGCACGTATGCAGCCATAAACATTAACAAGATCGACCCTCCGTTTTGGTATGCCGGTATGCATAATCCCGAGCTTCAACTAATGGTATATGGTGAAGGTATCGGCAATGCTTCGGTATCTGTTAACTATCCCGGTGTCTTCTTGAGCAGTACCGTCAAGTTGGAAAGCGATAATTATCTGTTGGTCTATCTAAAACTGGACAAAGACGTAAAGCCGGGTAAGATGACATTGACCTTTACACAAGGTAAAAAGAAACTGGTCAAAGAATATGAGTTGAAAATCCGCACAAAGAAAGGATGTGAACACAAAGGTTTCGATGCATCCGACGCACTTTATCTGTTAATGCCCGACCGCTTTGCCAATGGTAATCCAGAAAACGACCATATTGAAGGTATGATGGATAGTAAGGTGGATCGTAACAATCCTAATGCACGCCATGGTGGAGACTTAGCCGGTATTGAAAAGCATCTAGACTATTTTACAGACCTTGGTGTCACTGCTCTCTGGTTTACCCCGGTACTGGAAAATAATATGAGCGGAGGATCTTACCATGGATATGCCACTACCGATTATTACAAGGTAGACCCACGCTTCGGTACCAATGAAGAATATAAACTACTGATAGAGAAAGCTCATGCCCGTGACATTAAAATTGTAATGGATATGATTTTCAACCATTGTGGTGTAGACCACATTTGGATAAAAGATATGCCGAGTAAGGATTGGTTTAACAATCCTAACCATGAAACAAACTTTGTACAGACTTCTTTCAAATTGACTCCACATGTAGATCCATATGCATCAAAGTATGATTTTGACCAAATGAATAACGGTTGGTTTGTTACCGCTATGCCTGACCTTAACCAGAAGAACCCGCATGTATATCGTTATCTTGTCCAAAATAGTTTCTGGTGGATTGAATATGCCAATATAGATGGTATCCGCATGGATACATATCCATATGCCGACTATGATGCCATGAGTAACTGGATGAAGGAATTGAATGAGGAATATCCTAATTATAATACTGTAGGCGAAACCTGGGTAACCGAACCGGCTTATACAGCTTGGTGGCAAAAAGACTCTAAGTTGTCTGCCCCAAAGAACAGTAATCTGAAAACCGTAATGGACTTCAGCTTTTTCGATAAAATCAATACAGCCAAGAACGAACAGAGCGAAACTTGGTTCAAAGGACTTGATCGTGTATACAATAGTTTTGTATACGATTTCCTCTATCCTAACCCGGCTTCCGTATTGGCCTTCATCGAAAACCACGACACCGACCGTTTCCTTGGCGACGGTGATAATCTGCCAATGCTGAAACAAGCCTCCACCCTATTGCTTACTACCCGTCGTATTCCGCAACTCTATTATGGTACGGAAATCATGATGAACGGTGTAAAGAGTAAAAGTGACGGTTATGTACGCAAGGACTTCCCCGGTGGATGGGATGACGATAAAGAGACTGTTTTTACAGCTGCGGGACGTAGCAAATTACAAAATGATTGTTATAACTTCTACAAAACTCTTTTGAATTGGCGTAAAGGTAATGACGTTATTGCCAAAGGCAGTATGACGCAATTTATGGTACAAAACGGAGTATATGCTTATGCCAGACAATACGAAGGTAAAACTGTATTTGTAATGCTCAATGGAACAGACACTTCAACCACTGTATCTCTGAAGTTCTACAAAGAAATTTTGAAACATACCAAACAAGGAAAAGATATTCTAAGTGGCCAAATAATCACCTTTGGAAAAGAATTGAAGATGCAACCACGGGAATCCCTAGTAATTGAGCTTTAATAGTATCTTAACTCATAAGAAACAGCCCCTGCAATATCTGGTTATTGCAGGGGCTACTTTATTCAATTTAATCTGGTAACTTATTCAGCCAATTTATTATCTGAACCAAGCACGTTGATGATTTTATGCTTATACAGCTTCTCCATATTGTCACGAGCCGGACCCAGATACTTACGCGGGTCAAATTCAGCCGGTTTCTCTGCAAATACCTTACGGACAGCAGCAGTCATAGCCAAACGAGAGTCTGAATCGATGTTAATCTTACAAACAGCAGACTTAGCAGCCTTACGCAACTGTTCTTCAGGAATACCTACAGCAGCCTCCAGTTTACCGCCATACTTATTAATTGTATCAACTTCTTCCTGAGGAACTGAAGACGATCCGTGAAGCACGATGGGGAATCCCGGAAGTTTCTCCATGACAGCATCCAATACAGCGAATTCCAATGGAGGAGGAACCAGACGACCGGTAGCAGGGTCTACGTGACATTGTTCCGGTTTGAACTTATATGCACCGTGAGAAGTACCGATAGAAATAGCCAAAGAATCGCAACCTGTACGAGTAGCAAAGTCAATCACTTCTTCAGGATTGGTATATGTATGGTGTTCTGCAGAAACTTCATCTTCTACACCGGCCAACACGCCAAGTTCACCCTCTACCGTTACATCAAATTGATGAGCATAGTCAACAACCTTCTTAGTCAAAGCAACGTTCTCTTCGTAAGGAAGATGTGAACCGTCGATCATTACCGATGAAAAGCCGGAGTCAATACAGCTTTTACATGTTTCAAAAGTATCTCCATGGTCAAGGTGAAGAACGATTTCAGGATGTTTACAACCCAATTCTTTTGCATATTCTACAGCACCCTGAGCCATGTAACGCAACAAAGTAGCATTAGCATACTGACGGGCACCCTTAGAAACTTGGAGGATAACCGGAGACTTTGTCTCTACGGCAGCCTTAATGATAGCCTGCATTTGTTCCATATTGTTGAAGTTGAATGCAGGGATTGCATATCCACCTTTAATAGCACGAGCAAACATCTCTCTTGTGTTTACAAGGCCTAAATCTTTGTAATTAACCATTTTGTTTAAAGTTTATTGTTAGTGAATAAAAATTCTACGCAAAAGTAAGCATAATCCTTTAAAAAGAAGGTCGGGAAAAGAATAAAATATCTATATTTATCTGTCAACGCTATTCTATTTTAAAGCTATTGACTATAATCAGCAGAATATTGTAATCTCTATATTACAAACTCTTTTTCATTTTCATGTCCCTCACTCATCTTTTACGTATTCATTTACAAAAACAAAAAACCGGAAAGCAAGTTTACTTTCCGGTAGCTATTTACACATTATTATATGTTCATTTTTTCATGATCACATATCTATTTTCTCAGATAAATGATTGTCGGCAAATGATCGCTATAACCATTCAACCATGTCCGCCCTCCATGTGTACGCAAAGGAGAACCTTTATACTTTCCATCTTGCTGTATAAGATAATCACGGATAAACACTTCATTATGATCATAGCGTAATCCTTTTTTTACTTTCAACAATGGTTTTGATATAACAATCTGGTCGAACAAATTCCATTTACCTCGATAAAGTAACGTTCCTACCCCTTTATCTTCCAACGTTTCCCACCAAGGGTTGTAAAATTCACCCTTTTTCACTTGCTTTACATACTTACGTGCACCCAACTCCTGCATGCTTTCATCCATAGGATCATCGTTCATATCCCCCATCACGATAAGCTTCAGTTTCTTATCTTTGCGCATCAACGAATCTTTCAACGCTTTCACTTGTTTGGCAGCATGTACGCGCACCGGTGATTGAGCCCCGCGTGAAGGCCAGTGATTGACTATAAAACAAACGCGCTCACCCGCCAACAGACCGTCTACAATCAGAAAGCCACGCGTCAAATGTACAGTATCCCCCTGATAAGGAGTTGAAAGTACCAGTTGGGAATTTGTTACAGTGAACTGTTCCGGATCATACAACAATGCACAGTCAATACCACGTTTATCGAGACCTTCATAATGAACGAATTTATAGTTGGAGATAGCTGATTGGCTCACCAAATCAGTCAATACATGACAGTTTTCAACTTCTGCGACACCAATCACGGCAGGACCTTCGGGTACTAAATTCCGCGAAAGAGAACTTAATACTTTAGAGAGATTTTGCAATTTTGCTTCATATTTCTTTGCTGTCCACTTATAACTTCCGTCCGGAAGAAATTCATAATCGTTCTTACCATTATCGTGAATAGTATCAAACAGGTTTTCAAGATTGTAAAAAGCGACACTGTACAAATTACGTTCGGAGTTCTGCGCTCCCAATGTTACCATACAAAGGCAGAAAAAGAATAAAATTAGTAGTTTCTTCATAAATCAACAAAATTAGTACGTTGCAAAAATCAGAAATAAAAAAGTATAAACCTATTTTTTTCTGAAACTTTTTTCTATTTCGGAGAAATACATTATCTTTGCACCCTGAAAAAGACCATTACACTATTTATTACCAAAATAGTAACAGAATATAAATTATAAACAAATATTGAAATGAAAAAAGGTATTCATCCTGAAAATTACCGTCCGGTAGTATTTAAAGATATGTCAAATGGTGACGTGTTCTTGTCTCGTTCTACTTGTAATACGAAAGAGACTATCGAATTCGAAGGTGAAACTTATCCGTTGGTAAAGTTGGAAATTTCTAGTACTTCTCACCCTTTCTACACTGGTAAGTCTAAATTGGTTGACACTGCCGGTCGTGTTGATAAGTTTATGAGCCGTTACGGTAACCGTAAGAAATAATTCGGTTTTCGATAACTGAAAAAAGGGAGTTTTTTGAAAGACTCCCTTTCTTATTTACATCGCCCATACTTCTGATTTACATACATTTATCACTTCAGTCATTAAGTTTACGGAACGGCGGTTTCACCACTACAGCTTTCAGTTTACGTCCACGCATATCGACAAAGATTTCAGTACCTACCTTACTATATTCAGGCTTCACATACCCCATTCCAATGCCAATCTTACGCGTAGGAGACATTGTACCGGAAGTAACGCCCCCAATAGACACACCCTCAGCATTATACAATTCATAGCCATGACGAGGGATACCACGGTCTATCATTTCAAAACCAACCAACTTACGTATTGTACCCGCAGCTTTCTGCTTCTCAAACATCAACCGGTTAGTAAAATTCTTTCCATCCACAAACTTAGTTATCCATCCGAGTCCAGCTTCTATAGGCGAAGTAGTATCATCAAGATCATTGCCATAAAGACAAAATCCCATTTCAAGACGGAGCGTATCGCGAGCACCCAATCCGATAGGTTTAATACCGAACTCCGTTCCAGCTTCAAACACAGCATTCCATATTTTCATGGCTGCTTCAGGATAAAAATACAGTTCAAAACCGCCTGCCCCCGTATAACCTGTATTAGAAATTATCACATCCTTTTCACCTGCAAATTCACCATGCGTAAAAGTATAATATGGCATTTCAAACAAATTTATGGAAGTAAGTTTTTGCAAGGTAAGAATAGCTTTAGGTCCTTGTACTGCAAGCTGTGCCATACGATCGGAAGCATTCTCCAGTTCAGCACCGTCAATATTATGAGAAAGACACCAATTCCAGTCTTTTTCAATATTAGAGGCATTCACAACAAGGAGATATTTCTCCGGCTCATAATGATAGACAAGCAAATCATCTACTATACCACCGTCTTCATTAGGAAAACAAGTATATTGTACCTTTCCAGGAGTAAGAACCGCTACATTATTGGAAGTTATTTTCTGAAGGAACTCCAGCGCATGTGGTCCTTTCACCCAAAATTCGCCCATATGGGAAACATCAAAAACACCTACACTATGGCAAACCGTAAGATGTTCATCAATAATACCGGAATATTCGATAGGCATATTATAGCCTGCAAATTCGTGCATCTTAGCACCGAGTGAGATGTGCTTCTCTGTAAAGGGAGTGGTTTTCATGGTTATTATATTTTAAGTTTAAGAATTACAAAGAGGATTTAGCAGCAACCAGCTCAGCAATTTTAACAATAACTTTCATTGCTTTTTCCATGCTTTGGATGGGAACGAATTCATATCTTCCATGAAAGTTCAATCCACCGGCAAAAATATTGGGACAAGGCAATCCTTTAAAAGAAAGCTGGGCACCATCCGTACCACCACGAATAGCTTTTACATGAGGTTCTACTCCTACAGCTTCCATGGACTTGAAAGCAATATCAATAATATGCATCACCGGCTCAATCTTCTCACGCATATTGTAGTATTGATCACGGAGCTCAAGCAAGGCAGTGCCTTCACCGTATTCCGCATTGATTTTACGAACAAGATGTTCCATTTCTTTTTTACGCCCTTCAAAACGGGTACGATCATGATCGCGAATGATATAAGAGACAGTAGTTTGTTCCACACCACCAGTAATACCGACCAAATGGTAGAAGCCCTCATATCCTTCGGTATGTTCAGGTGTCTCGTGACTGGGCAACATGGCAATAAAACGATTGGCCAGACGAATAGAATTTATCATCTTATGCTTAGCATAACCCGGATGTACATTACGTCCCTTGATAGTAATTTTAGCAGCGGCAGCGTTGAAGTTCTCAAATTCCAGTTCACCTACTTCACCTCCGTCCATCGTATAGGCCCATTCACAACCAAACTTCGCGACATCAAATTTATGAGCACCTTCACCGATTTCTTCATCAGGATTGAAACCGATACGTATCTTTCCATGTTTAATTTCGGGATGTTCCTGCAAATAAACAATGGCCGAAACAATTTCAGCAATACCAGCTTTGTCATCGGCACCAAGTAGAGTTTTTCCATTAGTCACAATGAGATCTTCCCCTTTATGATCAAGCAATTCAGGAAATTGTGATGGAGAAAGGATAACTTTTTCTTCTGCACAAAGCACGATATCCTTACCATCATAATTTTCGACAATACGAGGCGATACATTTTTACCACTCATATCAGGACTTGTATCCATATGAGCAATAAAACCAATAGCAGGCACAGATTTATCCGTATTGGCAGGAAGGGTAGCAAACAAATAACCGTTCTCATCCAACGTTATATCTTCCAAATCTAAAGATGTCAATTCTTCTTTGAGATACTTGGCAAATAGCATTTGTCCGGGAGTACTTGGAGTAAGCCCTGTCAGTTCATCAGACTGGGTATCAAAACTTACATACTTTAAAAAACGTTCTACTAAAGTCATATTATTTACAATTTAACTATTTACAATCAAAATTGGTTCATTTTTATATTGCTGTAAAGGTAAAAAAAGGGGCGTGAATTGCCAAGCAATTCACGCCCCTTTTTATTCATAAACGACTATTTTGTCACTTAAAAATGACTGCTACCGTCAAAGCAATGTGTACAAAGCTTACATTTAGGCAAGCCGATAGCCTCAACCAATGTCTCCAAAGTATTGAATTTTAAAGAAGAAAGACCAAAACGTTCACGGATCACTTCTACCATCCGCTCATATTCAGGCGAACCGGTGGTAGCATATTTTTCAAGATTTTTATTCTCGTCACCTTCCAACTCTTTGATAACACGACGGGTTATCAATTCAAGATCACCCTTAGAAGCCGTAAAACCGACAAATGGACAACTGTATATCAACGGAGGACATGCAATACGAATATGTACCTCTTTGGCACCATATTCATAGAGTACTTTCACATTATCCCTTAACTGCGTACCACGTACAATAGAATCGTCACAAAACAGCAAACGCTTGCCTTCAAGCATAGCACGATTAGGTATAAGTTTCATCTTGGCTACCAACGAACGCATTTCCTGTTTGCTGGGGGTAAAACTACGGGGCCAAGTCGGCGTATATTTAGATATAGCACGATGATAAGGTACCCCCTTTCCTTCAGCATAACCTAGGGCCATACCTACACCGGAATCTGGAATGCCACAAGCACAATCCACTTCAGAATCATCACTCTGTCCCATTTTGTAACCCGAAGTAAAACGAACATCTTCTACATTCTTACCTTCATAACAAGACGTAGGAAAACCGTAATAAACCCACAAAAACGAGCAAATCTGCATTTCTTCATCAGGTTTACGTATCTGCTCCACCCCATCAGAACGCAAACGGACGATTTCACCCGGTCCCAAATAACGATCTATTTCATAACCAAGATTAGGAAAACTGCTTGACTCACTTGTTGCAGCATAAGCACCTTCTTTTTTACCAATAACAATAGGTGTACGTCCCCATTGATCACGAGCAGCTATAATACCATCTTCCGTAAGCAACAACATGGAACAAGACCCCTTGATATGCTTAAATACGTTTTCTATTCCTTCCACAAACGTCTTGCCTTGAATAAGGAGCAATGCGATAAGCTCTGTTTGATTAGTCTTTCCGGAACTTAATTCGGCAAAGTGCATATTCTGTGCTAACAAATCAGTTTCCAGTTCCTGCAAATTCACAATTTTAGCCACCGTCACGATAGCAAATCTACCCAAATGAGAGTTCAGAATAAGGGGTTGAGGATCTGTATCGCTGATAATTCCAATACCGGCATTTCCTTTGAACTTATCCAGTTCGTCTTCAAACTTTGTGCGGAAATAAGTACTTTCCAAATTATGGATGGAACGCGTAAATACTGCACTTACTGCATCGTATGTTGCTAATCCACCGCGTTTTGTCCCTAAATGCGAATTATAATCCGTGCCGTAAAACAAGTCTGCCACGCAACTTACCTTGGCGACTGTTCCGAAAAAACCTCCCATAAGTTCTTTGTGTTATTAGTTATTTTATTAACGAGTGCAAAGGTACAAAGAAGTTTCCATAAAAAACTCCCCATAGAACTAAAATCTGTGGGGAGCCAACTAATGCCTAATCAAAAACTCTTTTTACCTTGATCATTTCCATTTCTTCACAGTCCTTTTATCAGCAGGAGTAGCTTCAATCAAACTTAAAGCAAAACCACCGCTACGGGCTTCTCTTACAGACATCCTTGTTTTATGAGTCACAAGCCCTTTCTTTATTTGATAAGATGTAGGATTATCTTTGTAGTCTGCATCTTTACCATCTGCATATAAGGTAGCAACATACTGCTTACCCGGCTCAAGGAAATCAAGAGTAAAGTTGGCCACACGTGCATTCTCATCTGTAATACCACCCACGAACCAGTTACCGGTTCCCTTTGCTTTACGAGCTACGGTGATGTAGTCGCCAGGTTCTGCTTCAATATACTTACTATCATCCCAGTCTACAGCTACATCTTTAATGAACTGGAAAGCATCCATATGCTTCTCATAGTTTTCCACCAAATCAGCAGCCATCTGTAATGGGCTATAGAGAGTAACATATAGAGCCATTTGTTTGACAAGGGTCGTTTGTACCTGCCCGTGAGGTCTGTCACCCATAAAATCCAATTTCGTATCGAAAATACCCGGAGTATAGTCCATCGGGCCACCAATCAGGCGATTAAACGGCAGCAAAGTAGTATGGAACGGTTTACTGCCACCGAATGCTTCATATTCAGTGCCACGGGCAGATTCATTGCCAATCAGATTAGGAAATGTACGGCATAAACCAGTAGGACGTACAGCCTCATGTCCATTTACACAAATCTTGTAGTCAGCCGCTTTCTTCACTGCATAGAGATAGTGATTATTCATCCATTGTCCGTAATGATGTTCACCGCGAGGAATGATATCTCCCACATAACCACTCTTTACGGCATTATATCCATTATCCACCATGAACTGATAGGCTTTGTCTATGTGACGTTCATAATTGCGTACAGAAGAAGAAGTTTCATGGTGCATCATCAGTTTCACGCCTTTACTCTTAGCGTATGCATTCAACATCTTGACATCAAAATCGGGATAAGGAGTCACGAAATCGAATACATAATCTTTTGATTTTCCAAACCAATCTTCCCAGCCTTCGTTCCATCCTTCTACCAATACTTGGTCAAAACCGTGTTCGGCAGCAAAGTCAATATATCTCTTTACATTTTCATTATTAGCACCATGACGGCCATTGGGCTTGGTTTCCAAATAATCAGTCTCACCCAATTTAACGGAAGGCAAATCATCTGTATAAGCCCAAGTACTTTTACCTGCAATCATTTCCCACCAAACACCGACATATTTCACCGGTTTAATCCAAGAAACATCTTCATAGGCACAAGGCTCATTCAAGTTCAGAGTAATCTTAGAAGCAAGGATATCACGAGCATCATCGCTAACGATAACCGTACGCCACGGCGATTTACAAGGAGCTTGCAAATATCCCTTATCACCCACCGCATCAGGAGTAAGCCAAGACTCAAAAACAAAATTCTTATCATCCAAATTCAAGTGCATACAAGAATAATCAACCAAAGCAGCCTCGTGGAGATTGATATACAGACCATCGGCCGTTTTCATCTGCAAAGAAGTCTGAACCCCCGTAGGAGAGAATTGTGTCTGTGAAGAGTTTTCAGTAATAGCCCCTTTCATCAGGCCACGAATTTCAGATAATTTGGATTCAGTATAATCATATTCTTGAGTATCGTAATCGCCCGGTATCCAGAATGCCGTATGGTCACCGGTCATGGCAAACTGAGAATGTTCTTCCTTGATAACGAAGTAATTCAAGTTCTTTTGTAAAGGAAATTCATAACGGAAACCAAGTCCGTCATCAAAAAGACGAAAACGAATAATCATATTACGATCCTGAGCTTTTTGATTCAGAGTCACAGCCAGTTCATTGTAGTGATTACGGATTTTCTTAACTTCGCCCCATACCGGTTCCCACGTTTCATCAAGCGTAACGGTCTTGACATCAGCCAGAGTAAATCCATTCATCAGTCCCGGATCATTTTTCAGTTCCAGACCAAGTTTAGAAGGATTGATTACAGCTTTTCCTTTATAGAAAAGTGCATAGACAGGTTCGCCTTGATCGTTTACCGAAAAGTTCAGTTGAAGTTGTCCGTTGGGAGAGGTAATACTCTCTGCCATTGCCGTACTGCTTATAAACAATACAAGCAGAAAGCAGGCCAATTTAGTACAAATTACTTTCATGTTTTTCATGCTATGGTTTAAAATAATGTTCGTGATGCAAATATAAGTAGGAAAGAAACAATATCAGAAGTAATAAAGTGAAAAGATATCCGATTTGTCGGCAAACGTTTGCATAAGACATAAAAGTACAAAAAAAGGCTATCTATCACAGACAGCCAATCTTTTTGTTAACCTTAAATCTAATACTATGAAAAACACAATGCAAATGTACGAACTTTTGGAAAATCTCCAAATTTCAAGAAACAATAGCCTCGTCTTATAACATGGTTTAGCAAAACCATAAATAAGTTAACAATTAACATAATAAATAAAGGCTTTAACAAACACATTTTAATCACCGCTTCTTTTGATCAGACAACAAGACAAGCAACTCTCTATACAAACATAAACTGTATAAGATATAAAATCTGTTTAGAGGTAAGACAAACTTAGAACGAAGATTTCGTTTCCATAAATGAAATCTTCGTTCTAAGTTTATAAGAGTACGAAAGATACTCTATATAGGTACGAAAAACGTTTATATCGGTATTGAGTCAAAAGTTATATATTATAACTACCCACTGCTTAAAAAGTATCTTTAGCCAATTCACATTACAAATAAATTCAACTGTTATTGAAAAAAATCCCTCCATCTTCATTACCTTTGCAATCAGAAAATCATTCAGACAATCTATGAGTAAAATACTGATATGCATATTTCTTGGCGGTGGTACAGGTAGCTTGTTGCGCTATTGCATGCAAATGGCGCTACACGAACGAATAGTACCCTACGCTTTTCCGTGGGCAACGTTCACCGTCAATATTCTTGGCAGTTTCCTTATCGGACTATTTTATGCTTGGTCGGCTCGTTTCAACTTGTCCACTGAAATACGTATGTTGCTCACTACCGGTTTATGCGGCGGTTTCACCACTTTCTCCACTTTCAGCAATGACGGACTGATAATGTTGAAACAAGGATTTTATGGTGAGTTTTTCCTATATATCTTATTAAGTGTCCTATTGAGCATTATGGCAGCTTTTACAGGAGGAGTCCTAGGGCGTTGAACAGGCTACACCGATTTATTTCTAAACAATCCGATACTCAAAAAAAATGCCAAAATCAAACAGACTCCACATCATGCCCCCTGTACGGATTGTCCCTCCCACTTTGGAAGGACAAATCAAAAGCGATAAGTCCTTGAAAGAGTGGCTCGAAAGGGAAGAAACCGTCAGAGGTATCCATTTCAGCCAACAGGCGGAGAAAGATATTAATTGTTCTTATAAGACTATTAAAAATTGTACTTTCAGCCACATCCAGTTTAATGCCTGCAAATTGAAATCGACCCATTTCACGGATGTATGTTTTGAAAATTGTGATTTATCCAATATTTCTTTTGTTGAGAGTTCCTTGTTTCGCGTTGAGTTCGTTTCTTGCAAGCTGGTGGGTACCAATCTATCAGAAAGTACCTTGAACCATCTTTTTATGAAAGATTGCAACGCCCACTACCTTAACCTCTCCATGAGCAAGATCAACCAGGCACATTTCTCTACCTGTGATTTACGTAACAGCGACATAAACGATTGTAAACTGACCTCCATCGCCTTTAGTAATTGCGAACTAATTGAGACTGAGTTTTCACACACTCCGCTAAAAGGTATTGACTTGAGCGATTCGCATATAGAAGGTATTCGTGTCAATCTTCCCGACATACGTGGAGCTATCGTCAACACAATGCAAGCCATGGATCTGACTTCCTTATTGGGAATTGTAATAAAAGTCTGAGCAGCTAAACAATTTTCCGTTTTCGTTTGTTATAAGCGTAGAATTCATACTAAAAAATAAAACAATATGAAAATAGAAAAGATTATCGGACGCGAAATTCTTGATTCAAGAGGTAACCCAACCGTTGAGGTTGATGTAATATTAGAATCGGGATTTATGGGCCGCGCATCTGTCCCATCTGGCGCATCTACCGGTGAGCATGAAGCATTGGAACTACGTGATGGTGATAAAAATCGTTATGGTGGCAAAGGTGTTCTGAAAGCTGTAAACAATATAAATGATATCATTGCTCCTGAAATAGTCGGTATGTCTGCCCTCGACCAAATGGGCATTGATCATGCCATGTTGGCCCTGGATGGTACAAAAACGAAATCAAACCTCGGCGCGAATGCTATACTTGGCGTATCACTGGCTGTTGCCAAAGCTGCGGCTGCTTATCTTGACATGCCTCTCTACCGCTATATAGGTGGAACAAATACATATGTGATGCCGGTTCCTATGATGAACATCATCAATGGTGGTTCACATAGTGACGCTCCTATTGCCTTTCAGGAATTTATGATACGTCCTATAGGTGCAAAATCGTTCCATGAAGGGTTACGTATCGGAGCCGAAGTATTCCATGCGCTGAAGAAAGTCCTGAAAGACCGAGGGCTTAGTACTGCCGTAGGTGATGAAGGAGGGTTTGCACCTGCATTGGATGGTACGGAAGATGCCTTGAACTCGATTATTGCAGCTATCAAGACAGCAGGCTACCAACCGGGTAAGGATGTAATGATTGCCATGGACTGCGCCTCTTCCGAATTCTACCATGACGGTATTTACGATTATACTAAGTTTGAAGGTGAAAAGGGCAAGAAACGTACCGCCGATGAACAGATAGATTATCTGGAAGAATTGATTAATAATTATCCGATCGACTCTATCGAAGACGGTATGAGTGAAAATGACTGGAAAGGTTGGGAAAAACTGACCCAACGTATTGGCAACCGTTGTCAGTTGGTAGGTGATGATCTCTTCGTTACTAACGTAGATTTCCTTGCTATGGGTATTGAAAAAGGTTGCGCCAATTCTATCTTGATTAAGGTAAACCAAATCGGTTCTCTGACAGAGACTTTGAATGCCATTGAAATGGCTCATCGCCACGGCTATACCACTGTTACCTCCCACCGTTCCGGTGAAACAGAAGATGCAACGATTGCCGATATTGCAGTCGCCACCAACAGCGGACAAATCAAAACTGGTTCATTGAGCCGTTCAGACCGTATGGCCAAATACAATCAACTACTGCGCATCGAAGAAGAGCTTGGCAGTAATGCAGCATATGGGTATACAAGAATAAAATAAGTGCATTTTTGAAGGTTAGTAGATAAACATGTGTTAGTGAAAAGTAAGAGGTGGCAGCTCCTTCGGATCTGCCACCTCTTTTTGTTGATAAAAAAAGAGAAATACAATTTCTAATACATCTCTTTTCTGAGCCTCTTGTCGGATTCGAACCAACGACCCCGAGATTACAAATCACGTGCTCTGGCCAACTGAGCTAAAGAGGCAGGGGTGGGTAAGCTTACTATATCGCGCCGCTACAACCAACTACCTTTGCTGCGATCAAGCCCTGGAGGATTTGAAGGGAGCTGGCCGTATAGGACTTACCCATGTTTGCGGGTGCAAAGGTAGGCATTTTTTTTAAACCTGCAATACCCTACTCCAACTTTTTTCAACTTTAACAGGTAGACAAAGCGTTACAACCAATATTATTTATAACTTTGCAGCATATTTCTTAGAAAAATGACAGAAAATAAAGGTTACATGCAAAGATATGCAATGCTGTTCGGTACATATATGGGAGGATACTGGATTTTAAAATTCGTTCTGTTTCCTTTAGGTTTGACAGTACCGTTTCTATCTTTCCTTTTCGTGGGACTTACTCTATGTGTTCCTTTTATGGGATATTATTACACACGAATGTATCGCAATCAGGTATGCGGAGGCGGCATCAGCTTCCTGCACGCGTGGGTATTCACGGTTTTTATGTATATGTTTGCTGCACTGCTGACTGCTGTGGCACATTATATCTATTTCCGTTTCATCGATCATGGCTTTGTAATCAATGCCTACGAAGCGCAGATAGACATTCTCGCCCAAAGCAACATTCCCGAAATGAAAGTTTATACCGATGTATTCCGAGATACTTTAAATATGGCAAGATCTCTCACTCCGATAGATATAACCATGCAATTGGTTTCATGGAATGTTTTCTGTGGTTCATTATTGGGCATCCCTACAGCGTTGTTTGTTATGAGACGTAAGAAAAATGAATTACGAAAAAATGACAATAATAATAACCTATTTCAATTGTAAACCATAAAATCATTAATAAACAGATGGATATTTCAGTTGTCGTTCCTTTGTATAATGAAGAAGAATCACTTCCGGAACTGTTCACATGGATTGACCGGGTGATGAAAACCAATGGTTTCTCATACGAAGTGATTTTCATCAATGACGGAAGTACCGATCGTTCCTGGCAGGTAATTGAAGAATTACAAGCTAAATCTGAAAAAATACGGGGTATCAAGTTCCGTCGCAATTATGGTAAGTCACCGGCACTTTATTGTGGCTTTGAGCAAGCTCAAGGTGACGTGGTAATTACAATGGATGCTGACTTGCAAGATAGCCCGGATGAAATACCGGAACTTTACCGCATGATTATGCAGGACGGCTATGATCTGGTATCCGGCTGGAAACAAAAACGGTATGACCCGTTGTCAAAGACATTGCCCACCAAGCTGTTTAATGCAACCGCCCGTAAAGTATCCGGTATCAAGAACCTGCACGACTTTAACTGTGGACTGAAAGCTTACAGGAAAGAAGTCGTAAAAAATATCGAAGTATACGGTGAAATGCACCGCTACATTCCCTATTTAGCGAAGAATGCCGGTTTCAGTAAGATAGGTGAGAAAGTAGTACATCATCAAGCACGTAAATACGGGAAAACTAAATTTGGCCTGAACCGTTTTGTCAATGGCTACCTGGATCTGATTTCACTCTGGTTTTTGTCTGCTTTCGGTGTAAAACCTATGCATTTTTTTGGTCTATTGGGTTCATTGATGTTCGTGCTCGGTTTCATATCCGTCGTTATTGTAGGTGCTAGCAAACTGTATCACATGTACAATGGATTACCCTATCGGCTCGTCACAGACTCTCCTTATTTTTATTTGTCACTGACATCCATGATTATCGGTACACAATTATTCGTTGCCGGTTTCCTCGGTGAGTTGATTTCACGTAACGCCCCCGAACGTAACAAGTATCAAATCGAGAAAATGATTTAACAATGAAAAGATTAATCAGATTTATCATATTCGGAGCTATCCTATACCCTATGCTGAGTGTAGTCGTATCATGTTCAGAAGAAGCGGATTGTTCTATGGCAACACGTGCCATGATGCAATGTTACCTCTATACTATCGACAAAGAAACAGATGTAGTATCCAAAGATACTCTTGATTCACTAACGATAACTGCATACGGTACAGATTCTATCATTATCAATAACCAGAAAAAGGTAAAAGACTTGTCATTACCGTTAAGATATACAGCCGATTCAACCGTACTTATATTCCATTACAGCAAAACATTGACGGATACGGTCATCATTTACCAGACCAACACGCCCTATTTCCTGTCAATGGATTGCGGATATCAGATGAAACAGTCTATCAACAGAGTAAAATGTAGTTATCACAAATTAGACTCCGTCTATCTTTTAAATAAAGAAGCCAGTATTTATGGGACAGAAAATCTTAAACTATTCTATTAGTCTGGCACTTTGTTTGCTGATGTCTTTCCCGTTATGGGCACAGAACCGAAACACTTCCTCCTCTCCAAAGAGCGTACCGCCTCCTACGGAAAAGAAGGACGCGAAGGAAGAAGTGTATTATCCGCTCTACAATGGTGTTTCTGTTGGTGTGGATTTATGGGGACTGGGTAGTAAAGTTATAGGAGGTGACTTTTTGAGTTCGGAAGTAGTATTGGATGTTAACCTTAAAAATAGATTTTTTCCTATTGCAGAAATTGGATATGGTTCAACAGATACCTGGAGCGACAAAGGTATACATTACAAAAGCGGAGCGCCCTATTTCCGTATCGGAATGGACTATAATGCATTGTTCAAGAAGAAGTTTCAACATAAGTTACTTGTCGGACTACGTTATGGTGTAAGTAGCTTTAAATATGATATAGAGTCGCTTGCCATAAATGACCCTGCATATGGTGGAAGTATAGGTAATCCTAATCTGGAAGATAATATCTGGGGAAGCAGCATGCCCTTCAACTACAAAGGAATGAAAGGTTCCATGCAATGGCTTGAATTTTGTGTCGGTATAAGGGCGCATATATGGAAAGAGTTGTACATGGGATGGGCTATCCGTTTTAAATTTCGTATGTCATCTTCCACCTATGAACATGGTGACCCTTGGTATGTACCAGGATATGGAAAATATAGCGGAAACACAATGGGAGTGACTTACACCATAACGTATAAACTACCATTCTAAAATAAATCAGACAATGACTAACTTAGAAATCTGGCTGCTTGCCGTGGGACTTGCGATGGATTGTTTTGCAGTTTCCATAGCCAGCGGAATTATCATGAAACGTATTCAGATGCGATCAATGTTGACAATGGCATTTTTTTTCGGTCTCTTCCAAGCCCTTATGCCTTTGTTAGGATGGATTTGCGCCAGCACTTTCAGTCATTTGATAGAGAGTATAGACCACTGGATTGCGTTCGGAATTCTGGCCTTCCTAGGCGGACGTATGATAAAAGAATCCTTTAAAGATGATAACTGTAAACACGAGTATGACCCTACCCAATTAAAAGTAGTTCTAGCTTTGGCAGTAGCTACCAGCATTGATGCATTGGCAATAGGTGCATCATTCGCTTTTCTTGGTATCAAAGGAATATCGGGCATACTTTCTCCCATCGGCGTCATTGGCTTCGTTTCATTTATCTTGTCTATGATAGGTCTATTCTTCGGAATACGCTTTGGTTGCGGCATTGCTCGCAAATTACATGCAGAATTATGGGGAGGAATTATTCTTGTCCTTATCGGAACAAAAATATTAATTGAGCATTTATTCTTTAACTAACTTTTCCTCAGATATTACAATTATGGATAAGAAAGTACAACGAAATTTTTTATGGATTGCCCTATTGGCATTGGGTACAATTTGGATACTTGCGCGCCACAACCACATGGTTCCTTATCAGACTACCAGTGGATTGATTTTTGGCACGATTTATAACATCACTTATCAATATGATGGAAATCTGAAAGATGAAATCGAAACTGAGCTCAAACGTTTCGATGGTTCTCTATCCCCTTTTAACGATACGGCAACCATTACCCGTATCAACCGTAATGAAAACATCGTTGCCGATACTTTCTTTATCAATGTATTCCGTCGAAGTATGGAGATATCCAAAGAAACGAACGGTGCTTTCGATATAACGGTAGCCCCCTTAGCAAATGCATGGGGGTTCGGTTTCAAAAAAGGTAGATTTCCTGATTCTATTATGATAGACAGCTTGCTAGATATTACCGGATACGCCAAAGTTGTACTGACTGAAGAAGGAAAAGTAATGAAACAAGACCCGCGTATCATGCTTTCTTGCAGCGCTGTGGCTAAAGGATATGCGGTGGATATCATCGCACAACTCCTACAGGAAAAAGGTATCCATAATTTTATGGTAGATATAGGCGGGGAAGTTGTAGTCCATGGAAAAAATCCGAAAAACAATCTCTGGCGTATCGGTATCAATAAACCGATTGACGATTCACTGGCCATAAATCAAGAATTACAAACTGTGCTGGAAGTCACCAATGTAGGTATAGCTACCTCCGGTAATTACCGTAATTACTATTACAAAGACGGAAAGAAATATGCCCATACCATTGACCCGCGTACGGGTTATCCGATTCAACACAACATCTTGTCCGCCACCGTCATTGCCAAGGACTGTATGAGTGCCGACGCATACGCCACAGCATTTATGGTGATGGGATTAAAAGAAGCCGAACGCTTTGCTGATGCACATCCGGATATTGATGCTTGTTTTATTTACACCAATAAGAAAGGAGAACTCCAAACGTTCTTCACGAAAGGGATGGAAAAGTATACAGGGAAAAAATAGGAGTTTATTTGATTTATGATTTGACGAGGTGCGAGGTACAATTGAAACTACTCATGAAACCATAAATCAAATAAATTGTCATTTATAAAACACGAAGTACACCGCCAGTACTAAACATACAAAGGCTACAAAGTGATTCCAATGCAGTGCTTCTCCTTTGAAGAGTACCGTTGTAAATATCGTAAAGATAATCAACGTAATAACCTCTTGAATAACCTTTAGTTGCATGAGTGAAAACGGACCGCCATTGCCTATAAAGCCAATCCGGTTCGCCGGAATTTGAAAAGAATACTCACTTAACTAAATAGACTTGCCCAAGTGAAATTTTATACCTATATTTGCTTCATAATCAACATATTACATTATGATAAAAATTATAGGATACGCACGAGTTTCTACTACAAAACAAGACTTATCTCGACAAAAGCTAAAGATTAAGGAGTTCTGTGAGAACAACAATTATGAGTTAATTGAAATTATTGAGGACTTTGGAATATCTGGTGTGGTTGCAGACAGAAAAGGTTATATCGAATTACAAAGTAAAACCTACAAAGATGCAGACATGATAGTAATTTCTGAGTTATCACGTTTGAGCAGGCAAGAAGATGTAACAGAGACAGTTTACAACATTCAACAGATTATTAATAAAGGATTATCTGTAATACTCTTAGATAGTCCCAGTAAAATTTATGAAGCTAATAAACTTTTAGACATTACAGAAATACTTATCCTCACTATCAAAGCATGGGCAGCAGCACAAGAAAGATTGGATATTAAAAAGAAAAACCAAGATGGGAAGCAAGCTCTCTTCCAAGCTTATCCTTATGCAGTTGTAGACCAAAAAATACCTTATGGATATAAAGCAGTTCCTAACCCCAATGGGAAACGTCCTAAATATATTTTAGAAGAAGTACCAGAAGAAGTAGAGAATATAAAAAGACTCTTCGCTTTAGTAAACTCTGGTAAGACACTGGGAGCAGTAGCCAGATATTTCAATGAAAGGAATATTACTTTTAGAGGATATTACAGCACTGTTGCCATTCTAAGCAACTATATCCATAGTGATATTTATAGAGGAATCAGAAGAAGAACACAGAGATTAGGTAGAGAAGAACCTTATACCATCGAGGTTAGAATAAAACCTATTATCAGTGAAGAGGATTTTATGAAAGCACAAGAGCTGATTAAAAACAACTATAAAAATACTCCAACTGGAAAAGTCAATCATAATCCATTAAAAGGAATCATCAGATGTAGATGTGGGAGAGCCATGACTGTAAAAGACAAAAAGCCAGCAGCAGGAATTTCAAAACTAACATATAGATGTAGCTGTGTTGATAGGAAATCTCATCCAGACTTCTGTAAATATAATATTGATGAAGTTTCTTACGACCTTACGAATGAAATATTATATAGTCTTTTCAAATCTATGCACACAGCAGAATATATCAACTTCTTTAGGAACCAAACAGACAATAGAGTTACAGAGCTACAAGAGGAAATAGCTGGAATTGAGAAACGTTTATCTACCCTATATCTTGATAAAGAGAACTTATCTAATGAAAGCCAAGAAAATGCCAACAAGTTTCTACTCACCACCAATCCTACCCTTTTAAACATTATCCAAGAGAAACAGAACCAGTTAGATGAGAAGATAAAATCTATTGATAAAGAAATTATAAGATATAAAAAATCACAGAGTAAAAAGATAGCAGACATCGAAAGGATTAAAGATAATAATGGTAAAGAGAAGCTTCAAAACCTCAGCATCGAAGAACAAGGAGAACTATATCATAAATATTTGGAGAGAGTGAATTATATTCCTGTCACTACCATGCAGGGATATTATATTGTACAGTTCCTTAATGGAATTAAATTCTATATAGCTATTACGAAAGTCAGAAGCATTGCAATGGCTTCTCTCCTATTAGACAACTGGACGATTGATGAAAAAGGAATTATAACAGCTAACTATGATACTTTAAAGTCCAGTGATATGAAGAACTTTAGCATAGAAATGATTAGGAAAACAAAAACTATCACTTTACAAGAATATCTTAAAACAGACCTTGCAAAAGAAAGAGCCTTGCATCTTGACCTTAGTTATAGAGAAAGATATTTAGAAGAACTACATAAAGCAGGGTTGGATGGTAGGCTCAGACCATTAAAAAAGGAATAACTTCATCCTTTTTAATTATCTTTGCTTCCAAACCATATAAGCAAAGATATGAGACCAATTGAAAGACTTGAAGAAACTTATTTCCCTAAAGGCATAGAGTTACTTGAATACATGGAGGAGGTAGCAGTACTTTATGTACCAGATTATGATATAGACCATGAAACAGGAGAACAATATATTTATGGTACAACCGCCTTGCCCTTATTCATAAGAAGATACAATCAGAATAAACTATATGGTAACTTCACATACGAAGATTATATAGCCAATGAGGACATACAAAATACGCTGAAAGGCTTGGGTGTTGATATAGATAAGTTTTGGTTTCTGCTTCTGTTCATCTTTGATTATACTTGTGGAACGTGCTTGGACGGAATGAAAGCTACAGGCATTGGAATAGAACAGCTCACCAAATTCGCCAAAGCCATAGCTGATAACCATAAGAAGATTAACCAATTTGGAGTAAGTTTTAAGAAGCCTATCACAGTCTCTGTAAAGGTTGAAGGCAAGCATCAGATAGTAATTGACAATGTCAATGCCATAGGCTACTTGGCTACTACCATCATCAATAACCTAAAGGAGATAGAGGAACATCCTTGGATGCAGAGCCAACAAGTCAGCATGAACACCCATGCAGAAGAAAAGGAATCCGTTCAGATATGGCTGTTCTATAAGATGTTCAATGACTTCTTCAATTTATCCCCATACAATAAGCAGTTTAAGGTCAGACAAAAGAAAGGAAGCACCATATCACTCAGTAAGACATTGCTCATATCAAGGCTTATCTACTTCACCAAGCTATCTAAACATAGTAAATTCTCAGATGATGAAGATGTCCTAAAAGGCTACATCAAGCAATATAAAGACAAGAGAATTGATACTGTGAATAGCATATACTTCTAATAACGCACTGATAACCAATCAAGTCCTGCTCCGTACTATTAAGAGGGTACATAAAAGCAGGACTTTTTTTCTCTCTTTTAATCCTACCATTATATCCCATCTTTGTACCATCAAAACGATAGCGGACGAGCAACCAATTAAGAGGGGAAGTAAAACCACTCATTAATTTCTCTCTTTTAATCAGCCCAGAAGCCAGTAGCTTTGCAATATCAAAATTAACAAAAGCTGGAGTGCACCAGTCTAAAAACTGCAAAGAAGATATGATGACTATTTATTTTTATGGCAGCAATCGTGAAATCGTAGCAGAGAATGTAAAGAAGTGCTATTCAATGATTGAGAAATATGGCTTTAATGCTGCAATGGGTAAGATTAAGTTAGTTGGCAGCGAGGATTTAACAGGAGAGAAATTATTAAAGGTTTCCATTGTTCCCAAGTCCAATGCCAAACCTCTTTCAATAGACAACTGGATGCTGAATACAGAAGAGGTTACAGATGCCACTGAAAGAGCAGCAGCTAAAGCCCCAGTGGATGGACAACACAGGATGATAGCCATGTTCATACTGGAGGTGGAAGGCTATATTGATTTTAATGAAGAAGAAATGACTGAAACCATTAAGAAACCAGAGAATATGAGTTTGGCATTATTTACAGCCTCTATCAATAACGGCAGACCTTGGAATTACAAAGACTTTAGCAAATCAAAGTTCCAAACAGGAGACGAGAGAATTGATTATATTGAAGCACAAATTCAAGAAACAGGATTGAAGTCTGACGTAATCTATAGCTTTTATACATTAGGGCAACCAGAGGTTAAAGCTAATGTCGCCAAAGACCTTAAATTGGGCATAAACAGACTACCCAAATCTTTAAAGTTAAATGCAACCACCCAAGAGTTAGGCGATAAAGTTCTAAAGGCTTTTAAAAGCAGTAAAATCTCTGAATCCACATACGATAATGGAAGATTAGCAAAAGGATTTAAGCTGTTCTACAATGAATACAAACCAGAGATTAGCCAACTCCAGCAGTTAATCGCCATGATTAGCAAAGATGTGTGGTTTGGTAGTCAGAAGCCAGACGGTAGTGCAGAAGCCAAACAATATTACAAGAATTTTGAAAAATGGTTCCAATATATGAATGAGAGTAACAACAAGTCTGTAGAAACTGCATAACCAACTAACAATAAAGCCCATGTGACAGGTGGGCTTAATTCTTAAACAACTAAATAATAAAACAATGAACCCATATATCATACAATCCAGTTTATATTTAAGCACTATCTACGAAGCAATAATTGCTAAGCAAGAAATACTAAGAGCTAAAATGCAGCAATACAATGATGTCAAGCTCTACTTGTTCAGTTTCATTCTCCCAGAATATAGTTCTAATGAATATATTGCAAATAGCCTCAAACTTTATAATGAAAATGAACTGTTCCCCATTATTATAACTTCCATTACATATAAGGAAGTTAATAATCCAAGAATAGCTTTCAAGAATGAGAATGGAATTATACACTTAGTCCTATGTTTTGAACATAACAAGGAGGATTGACAAGGAGCAGGGAAATGTGAGAGGTTTCCCTGCCTACTTAATACTTCTGAATTGTGGTCTTATCATTAGTTCCCCACCTGTGAAGTTCTTACCTTTACAGTACCACAGACAGATAATCCCACCACACAGATTGACGGACTACAAACTATTCAGAATATCAAAATGGAAGAATTTACCTATGAACAAATAAGAGCTAAGGCTCTTAAACAGGGAATAAAAGATAATAAGGTTCATATTGGATTATGGGCTAATTTTAATAACTATCTAAAGACAAGGAGAAAGAAGAATGGAAAGGTTACTACCTATTATATCTCATTGCAGAAATTGGCTTACTGACAAGATAAAAATTGAAGCAGAGAGAATCATATTGTCAAATTTGGGAGGTGTGCTTATTCACTTTTTACTGCGTGTCTAAACACCCCCTCTCTACACTCCTACGCTACATTCCAATAAGACCCTTGCAATGTCCTTACGGACACCGCAAAGGTAATCTGTAAGCTGGGAGTGACTAAAATCAATGATATGTGGATTTATAACAATCATTTCTATAACAAGCTGAGCGAACTTAGAAAATCCAACAGGTTAAGTTCCTCTAAAATGAGATTCTTACTAAAGACCAACCAAATCATTTTAATTAAACATATTGAGCGATTGCCTTATGAAGCTACCATTCAAGGAATATACAGTAATGAGCAACAATCTGATTCAGAAGCTGGGTTGTGCTGATGTTTACAGGACATACGTGTTACTATTGACAGCAGACAAATATACGCTGACCACTGACACTACAATAGACCAACTTACATCATTCGTTGGTGATAAACCTGCCAACTATAAAGGTGGTAAGAGTTCCCAATCATTTAATGACAAGTTAAGAGCCACAGGGGAAGTCAGCATACAGAATAAGGACAGTGGTAGGAATGACAGGACTTGGACTGATTATATATTCTCTCCTGTCAGCTTTGGGCATTACAGAAGAATCAACAGGGAGTTTTACGATTCATACAACAAGACATTGGATTTAAAGCTAAGAGGATTTATACTTAAACTGTTCAGTGCAGCAGAGCCATACAGTCATACTATTACCTTATCTGTAAGGAGAATGAAAGAACTAATCCACATGGGACATGGCACTATCTCCAGCTACATAGACCAACTAAGGGAGATGGACTTATTGGATGAAGTTGGAGATTCAATCATTTTAAAGGCTAAAGGTTTGCTTATAGACTTGCCCAAGGATAAATATGTGGAGGAAGTGAAAGCTGCCTTTGAACATATGATAGCATTTAATGAGAGCAGAGGAAATCCTATTTCAAGGGAGTGCATGATTTACAAGAAGTACAAGGAGAATAATTTTGAGAGAGTTAAGGATATGCACGCTCTTATGAAATCATTATCAAGTGGCTTGGTAGGCAGAAAGCAGGAGGTAAAAGACAAGGAAGAACTGCCAGATTTAACCTTATAAAGTTATGGCAATTAAAAGCTCCAGACTACTAAAAAGATTTAGAGTTCTTTCTTTTAAAGGCATATTAGTTATATATTTGCAATATAACCTTATATATCAATTCAATGGCACAAATTTATCCTGACTTCTATACAATCCAGCATCTCCGCCAACCAGCAACAGAAGGAGAACTAATCCTATTAGACTTTTTACAAAAGAATCTAAATATGGAGTTTGAGATATATTACCATCCTTTTATAAATGGTGACAGACCCAATATTGTTATTCTTAAAAAGGGATGTGGAGCTATAATCATATCTGTAAATGATTGGGATTTAACTGACTATGCTATTAATGATGATTTGGATTGGTGGAATAATTCAACTTCAACAAAGGTTCAATCACCTTTCTCTCAAATAAATTACTATAAAGAGAATCTTGTCTCATTACACATAAGTACTTTCTTAGAGAAGAAAATGAATAAGTGGTACTATTCAAATATTATATATACACTTGTTTACTTCCATAAGATGTCCCAAGATAATATTGAGAAATTTATACATGAGAATATATCCAAGGAAGATAATAAGACCAAATTTTTAAAAGACATAAAATATATACAATATTGGGGATATGATTCTCTTACACTGCAAAACTTAGAAGAATATTTCAGCAAGATAAGAATAGAACAACCTTCTTTCTTATTTGATGAAGATATATACAATAATTTCAAACGCTATCTCAAGCCACCTTTTCATCAATTAGAAGAAGGGATTGATATTAAGTACACTAAAGCACAAGCAGAACTTATTAGAAGTGAAAGCAGACCCAGACGTAAAATAAAAGGGATTGCAGGAAGTGGTAAAACTCTTGTCCTTGCAAAGAGAGCTGTCAATGCATATCTAAGAACTAATAGTGAAATATTAATTCTAACATTTAATCTATCCCTTAAGAATTACATTCGCGACAAAATCAATGACGTAAGAGAGAGTTATCCTTGGGAGAAATTCTATATTACCAACTATCATCAGTTTATTAAATCAGAAGCAAACAATTATAACCTACCCATAAAAGGATTAAAATCTTATACAGATATTAATTTCTTTGAGCCTGTAAAGAATCACATTAAGAAGTACAAGGCTATATTTATAGATGAGGTACAAGATTACCAAACTGAATGGCTGGAAATAATTACCAAATATTTCTTATACGAGGATAGTGAATTTGTTGTGTTTGGAGATGAGAAGCAAAATATTTACAGAAGACCATTAGATGAGAACAAAGAACCAGTAATTAAAACAATCGCAGGAAACTGGAACAAATCTCTCAACTCTTCCAAAAGATTCACAAGTGAAATAGGAAAGTTAGCGATGAAGTTCCAACACCATTTCTTAGAGAATAAATACACCATTGACGATATGGTTGTGTTAGATAACCCTATGCTTGATTTTGAACAAAGGAATATTAAATATGCCAATATTGGAACGAAAGCCAGTACTGAAAGGATATTCAATATCTATAAAGGGACTTGTAAGAAATATTGCCTTAACCCAGCAGACATTACAATTCTATCTGGTACTGCTGATATTTTAAGAGAAGTGGAATACTCTATAAGGACACAATTAAAAGAGAATACAACCATTACATTTGAAACTAAAGAAGAATATGATAAAAAAGAATTAGAGCCAAAATCTAAAAACAACTTTGAAGAGAGGATAAATACAATCAGACGATACAGAAGAAATCACTTCTCAATAAAAACAGGAACTGTAAAGCTATCTTCTATACACAGCTTTAAGGGCTGGGAATCACACACAGTCTTTTTAATCATTGAGCCACATAGAAGTGATTCTATACAAGATTTTGAATCTGTTGAGCTTATATATACTGCAATAACAAGGGCACAAGTTAATTTATTCATTCTCAATATGGGTAATGAAAAGTACGATTCATTCTTTAATGATAATATCCAAAATTAATCTAACAGAACCACAAGCGAGACACCCCTACCCACATAAACACCCCCTCATAGCTCTTAAATAAAAAGAATGCTTTAGAAATGTAGTCTGATGGCTGACAGAAATAAGCATTCTTATTAATCTGAGAGGGGGCACGATGCACTATTGCCACTGCTTACCAATAATTTACTAATGCTCCTCATTTCCTTTGAAAGAATCTTTAGGGAAAGACATAGGACAGCCTAAGATGCAAGCGAAGAAATTCACTTGTGTTTTAGGTTTGTTCTTGTTAAATCCATTCAATCAATAACCATTTAATTCAATTTCATTATGAGAGATTTAGTAATTATGCCAGCTATGGCACAGCGTAGAGAATCATTAAACATGGGTGAGTTTGCAGAAGAAGCAATTATTGTGGAAGAAGTTGCAGCACCCAAAAGAGTAAACCATTTCATTGAAGCAAACACACAGGAAGTAACCTTACAGCACTTACAGCAAGACTGCATCATTCCAAGTTTTGCATCAATGGAGGAAACCATAAGCCACCAATCCTTTATAGGTGCAGTAGTGGATGCAGCTAAGGATTACTTTCATGGAGAACAGTTTGATATGCCAGAGATTAGAATCTCACACCCTATCAATGGCAGAATACCAAGTGCATTAGGTAAGAAAGCATCTGAATTGACAGACGAAGAGAAAACTTTGTTCTATCAGAGAATGTGTTTCTGTTTTGAAATTCCATCCATTGTACATGATGAATACGGTAATCGTTTAGCGTTATCCATTGGTGGAGTGAGAGCATATAACGAGATTAACCTATACAGTAAGAAGTCTGTTGAGAGATTTAAAATCTTCATAGGATTTAGGAATAGAGTTTGCAGTAATCTCATGCTCACCACTGACGGCTTGCAGGATAAGATAGAAGTCCTAAGCGTACAGGAACTATATGCAGCAGCATTGAATCTGTTCCATGCTTACAACCCATCCAAAGACCTGCATCTGTTAAGGACACTTGGGCAGATGTCAATCTCAACGAGTGAGTTCTGCCAGATAATAGGCAGGATGAGATTATATCAAGCTCTTACACCCAACCAACAGAAACGCTTACCTCGTCTATTATTAGGAGACAGTCAGATTAATGCAGCTTGCAGAGCATTCATTTCTGATGCGAACTTCAAGAGTACAGGGGACAGCATTACAGGCTGGCAGCTCTTAAACCTGCTCAATGGTTCTGTAAAGTCAAGTTACATAGATAACTTCTTGGAGAGGAATCTTAACTGTACAGAGTTTGTACAAGGCATTCAACGTGCCAAATTAGGAGATAGTGAATACGCTTGGTTCTTGGGCTAAGTGGATTGTTGATTGAGAGAAGAAAGGGCAGCTATTAAGTTAGTTGTCCTCTCTTTATATTTACTAACCTATTAAATATCATATATTATGAACATAGATTATAAAGTAGGAGAAGTAGAACTATCCTACAAATCTACCATTAAGCATTCAGAACGAATGAAAGTCCGTTGTTCTAAAGATGCCTATAAAGTGCTAAAGGCAACCTATCGCGATGGAACAATGGAGCATAAGGAATACTTTAAAATCTTACTGCTTAATAAGGGAAGGGATGTGTTGGGGTACACCCAGATTTCAGAAGGTGGAATAAGTAGTACTATTGTTGATGTAAGAGTTATCCTACAAATAGCTATCCTCTGTAACGCATCCTCAATCATTTTAGCACATAACCATCCAAGTGGTAATCTTAAACCCAGCAAAGAAGATGAAGAGTTAACCACCCAGACTATAAAAGCTGCTAAACTGATGAATATACAGGTCTCTGACCACATTATTTTATCAGAGGAAGAATATTACAGCTTCTCTGATGAAGGACTGTTGTAGGATATTCCTATATATAATAAGGTGAAGGGCATTCAATTTAACATTGGATGTCCTTACTTACATAAGCTGAATGTTCGTTCAGCATTTGTAACTAACTATTAATAAAAGTAAATTATGAAGTCATACATAGCGTATCTTAGGCAATCCACCATGAAGCAGCAAATCTCTGGTCTTGGTGTAGAAGCACAACGGCAGATTATACACAACCATGTAAAGAACAAGCCCATACTTGCTGAATACATTGAAACGGAGAGTGGGAAGAAGTCTAACAGACCTCAACTTCTTGCAGCTTTGGCGATGTGTAGGAAAACGAACTCTATTCTGATTGTCGCTAAATTGGATAGACTATCAAGAAATGTAGCGTTTACTTCCAAGTTGTTGGAGAGTGATGTTGAGATTGTCTTCTGTGACTTTCCACAGGCTAACAGATTAATCTTACATATCATAAGTAGCATAGCTGAATATGAAGCAGGACTAATCAGTCAGAGAACCAAGCAATCATTGCAAGCTAAGAAAGCAAGAGGCATTAAGTTAGGGAAGTCTGAGAATCTAATGCGTAAACATCAAGAAGCTATAGCCAATAGTTCCCGTACCAATAAGGCTAAGGCTGATAACAACCCTAATAACATGAGAGCAATAGCATTGTTGCGGTCATTGACTATGCAGGGTAAATCATTGTCTGAAATGACAGACCTACTAAATGAACAAGGCTTTGTCACCTCTAAAGGCTGTAAATTCCAGATGACCCAAGTCAAACGATTGATTATTAGAGCTGGACTTACCATTTAATAAACAAAGTTCTTGTTAATCCAAATGCTTTTAGTAACTTTGTACCGTAATCCCTCACACCTAAAACGTTAGGTCACTGTAGGAGGACATATTTAGTTAACGATGAGCGTTTGACATATTATCCCTTATTGGAATCTGGACAATTTCAACTACTAAGGATAATGACAAGAACGCTCACGTCAGTGCTATATATCTACTGCATAGTAGTTTATATAACAGTCTGGCGTGGGCTATTGTTTATTATTTAGTAGTGGGTCGTCCAGAACCTCAATAAGATAATATTCAATAGTTTCCACGCCTTCATTGTTTTGTACTGATTAATTAACTAAAGATTTAGATAGCATGAGAACAATTAAATTATTAGCAGCCTCACTATTGGTTGCATTAAGCATGGGATTCAGTTCCTGTGGGGATGATGGGTTGGATAGTGAACCCATGACAACACTTCCAACAGAACCCAGCATCTTTGAGAAAATGGATAAAGCCTTTGCTGAATATATTGGTGATTACTCCAATATAACCTGTAGATATTATCAAGAGGGAGAATCATCCATTCTCTTTGCAGGATTGAAGAATCAACGTCTGTGGTTTAGTGAATACGATGTAGCCAACAAACAACTCAATATTGAATGGACTGATAGAGAGAAGACAGATACCATTCAGCAGCTATATAAAGGATATGGAGAATATGAGACCTTATATGTCAAATATGTTCACCCTTTAGTTCATAAAGAAACGAGTACAGGCAATATTGTAACATTCAATATTGGAGGTAGATTTCAGACTATCTTCACAAGTAACCATAAGACTAAACGAACTCAGTTGCAATATGACAACACTAAAAATGGAATTGCCTATAGCTGGTACAAGGAATCTGTTTTTGTAGCTGACTGTTGCTACTCACATGAAGGAGATACTATCTATACTGCTAAATCCAAACCATCATTTGATGAGAATGGAAATCCTGCTGACATTTCATTAATCTCTTACGAAGAAGGGATTAAACTTAGTGATGGTTTCATTAGTAAGTACAACTTCAAAGAAGGGAAATCAATGTGGGGGACTAATATTGTTACCCCATTTGATGTACCTTCTAATGTAAAGAAAAGCTATACATTTCTTGGCAGCACCACTAACATTTGGGAATATAAATGTGAAGTCACATTCTATGATGGCACTAAGAAGGACTTTACATTTAAAATCAATATAGATAGTGGTAAAATCATCAATAACGTCACAGGCATTACATTGAATGAAACTTCTAAGGAGTTGGATATTATTGATACGTTCCAACTGATAGCTATCATTGAGCCAGCCAATGCAACCAATACAAATATAATATGGAGCAGTTCTAATGAGGAAGTGGCTACGGTTAATCAGAAAGGATTGGTAACAGCCAAGTCAATAGGAGAAGCCGTAATCACTGCAACCACAGAGGAAGGTAATTTTACTGCATCTGCTACTATCACAGTGGTGATGAAGCAGGAAATCAGTGCTTATATTGAGACAAAAGTAGTCGCTAACGGCAGTAATTCAATGGGACAATTCTGGGGAATGCTTGACTGTACAATCACCAACAATAGTGCATATCCAATCGTACTGACTAAGATAGAAATCTTCAGTGGAGAGAGAACCATATTTGAAAAGCATTACGACAATCAAGTGATAAATCCTCAGCAAAGCCATTTGGAGGGAGCGACAGGTTTACCTGCCATTTACTCTCCAACGGTCAAGTGGACTTATACATATAATGGAATTGAATACACAACATCTAAAACTTATCAAAAATGAAAACTTTAAGATTCTTAGGAATGACCTTACTTATGGTCATGTTGGCTGTAAACTTTACAGCGTGTAGCGATGATGAAGATGAACCTAACTCTCCCATTGTTGGCACATGGACAGGTGGAGAAGTTGGTTACAACTTTGAAGAGACACTCATCTTTAATAACAATGGAACAGGGCAATGGGATGAAGATTCATTCAATTACACAACCAATTCCAATAAAGTAATAATTGATTATGGAGATGGAGACCCTGAAACTTGGACTTATTCTATATCTTCAAATACGCTTAACATGACAGCAGAAGATGGAGTGAAATATCGTTTCACCAAATAACAATCAAGTAAACAACACGAATGGAGCAGCATTTGAGGAAACTCTTATGCTACTCTCTTCTATAACTATTTCATAAATACAAAATAGACAGCCAATATTAAGCAAACAAAGGCAGCTACATGATTCCAGTGCAAAGCTTCACCTTTAAAGAATACAGTTGTAAAAACTGTGAATATAATAAGAGTTATTACTTCTTGAAGAACCTTCAACTGCATCAAGGAAAATGGTCCTCCATTACCAATATATCCAATGCGATTCGCTGGAATTTGACAAGAATACTCAAGAAAAGCAATTGACCAACTAAAGGCTATTACCCCTATCAATGGAAGAGTAGCAAACCAAGAATATTCCTGTTTCATCTTTAAATGACCATACCAAGCAAAAGTCATGAAGACATTCGATACTATAAGCAATAAAATTGTGTAGAGAGCTTTCATATTATTCTAATTCTACTATACATTATTATATATATCAACGTAAAGTGTTAAATTCCCAGTTGGGTTTTTCTATTTTATTATACTCCGCTAAGGCAATTCCCCATGAAAACAATATGACAGCATAAAGAGGCCAATTAGATATAACTTTCATTTCCTGTAACTTCAAATGCCCATACCACGCAAACGTCATAAAGACGTTAGACACTATCAATAACAAAATGGTATAAAATACTTTCATATTAATAATTTATAGTTAATGTTTAATGATTTATAGTATAGACTATTCCATTTCTGTTTTAGAAACATGAGAGATAGGTAACAATTCTTCCTGAATATTACTCATACTTCCCCACAAACTATAGCGTGCTTCCGGATTCATCTCCTCCAATTGACGCAATATCCCTTTCATCGTACTACGGCTTGATTGCGTCTCATATGGGCAGTTTTTTACCTGTTTCCGATATCCCCTCATCTGCGCCAATTCAATCAAATCAGTCTCATGTACCAGACACATAGGCCGGATGACCGTCATATCAAATTTCTTCATAACCAGACGAGGCGGCATCGAACTGAATGCTCCTTGATAAGTAATGTTCATCAACAAGGTCTCCAGAATATCATCCATGTGGTGTCCCAACGCAATTTTATTACATCCCTGTTCCTTAGCAACTGTAAACAAGGCCTTGCGTCTATTCCAGGAACAAAGAAAACAAGGAGACTTACGAATGTCGGTACTTGCATTGAACTCCGTTTCATATACCAAAAAAGATACTCCCCACGACTCCGCATATTTTCTCAAATACTCCACATCACTCTGATAAGGAATATTCCGCATCACCACATGAACCGCCATTATCGAAAACTTCGGCTTGAAAATACGGGCACGCCGTGCAAGCAGTTCTACCAGTGCCAATGAATCTTTGCCACCAGAAAGTCCGATAAGGATTTTATCTCCATCTTCTATCAGGCCATATTCTACTACCCCTTTCATTAATCTCTTTTCAATGCGGCGTAGCGTCTTTTCCTCTTCTGTATATTTTGTCATTCAGTTCTACTCATATTAATATTTATTCACATAATCTGTAATGAACAGCTGCAAAAATAACTGAAAAGTATGATTTAAAGAAGAATTAACATAATAGAATTATGGAATACGGTATTATTCACGATTAATTTGTATTTTTGAACTTCTGAAAAATCAAGCAAATTATCGTATGAAAAAAATATATATTCTATTTCTGCTCTTCTGTATTTTTGCAATAGGTGCTTCGGCACAAACTTTGGCACAAGCCAAAGCGCTCTATGATAAAAGACAATATGAGCAAGCCAAACCCGCTTTCAAGAAATTCGTTAAATCACAACCCTCCAATGGGAACTACAACTTGTGGTATGGCGTTTGTTGCCTGAAAACCGGGGAACCGGAAATTGCCGTGAAACATCTGGAAAATGCGGTAAAAAGGCGTACTCCAAGTGGCCAGTTTTATCTGGCACAGGCATATAATGACATTTATCGTTTCGAGGATGCTGTTCAAAACTATGAAGAATATATCACTGATCTCACTAAGAGAAAACGATCTACCGACGAAGCAGAAAAACTTCTTGAAAAGAGCAAAACCAACCTCCGTATGTTAAAAGGAGTGGAACAGGTTTGTTTCATTGATAGTTTTGTAGTAGACAAAAAGAATTTTCTCGATGCTTACAAAATCAGTCCGGAGTCGGGCAAACTATTCATGTACGATGAATATTTCCAAACACCCAATGGAAAGGGCGGTACTGTTTATGAAACAGAACTGGGTAATAAAAACTATTATAGTAGATTCCAGAAAGACAGCACATTAAGCATTCTATCCAGTAACAAAATGCAGGGAGAATGGAGTAAAGGAAATCCATTGCCCGGTAGTATCAATGAAGCGATAAATGCCAATTATCCATATGTATTGACGGACGGTGTCACTATCTATTATGCAGCGGATGGTCCCGGTTCCATAGGAGGATATGACATCTTTGTCACACGATATAATACAAATACAGACAGTTATCTGACTCCAGAAAATGTAGGTATGCCTTTCAATTCTCCATATAACGACTATATGTATGTCATTGACGAATTCAACAACCTTGGTTGGTTTGCTTCTGACCGTTATCAGCCCGAAGGAAAAGTTTGTATCTATGTGTTCATCCCTAACTCCTCCAAACAGGTATATAATTATGAAAACATAGATAACAACAAACTAATTCAGCTTGCTCAAATTCATTCAATAAAAGATACTTGGACTGACTCCAAAGCAGTGAAAGAAGCGCAACAACGTTTAAAAGAAATTTTCCAACAGAAACCTCAAGTAAAGAAAACTCATGATTTTGAGTTTGTGATTGACGACGAACACGTTTATCACGAAGCAGATGATTTTCGTTCTCCACAGGCTAAAACTTTTTTCGAAAAATATTTTCAATTGGAAAAGAGTTATAACCAACAACAAAATAAACTTACAGATTTGCGTAACCAATATATCCGTGCAACTAAGAGTGAAAAGGAAAAGATGGCTCCTGCCATCCTTGACCTCGAAAAACGGGTACGACAGCTTGCCGTCGAAACAGAACAAGCAGGTGTAAAGGCACGTAATCAAGAGAAGCAAACCTTTAAATAGTATAACTATGAACATACTTATTATCGTAGTACTGGTCATTGCAGCAGTCATTCTGTTTTTAGTGGAATTATTTATAATTCCGGGTATCAGTATTGCAGGTATCCTGGCAGGTGGATGTATCATTTATGCCAACTATTATGCCTTTGCCTACATGGGACCGGTAGCAGGTTTCATTACTCTCGCCGTATCGGTTATCGCCTGCATCGGATCATTGGTATGGTTTATGCGCTCCAAAACTTTGGACAAGATAGCATTAAAAAAGAATATCACCTCGAAAGTAGACCGTAGTGCAGAAAATAAAGTTAAAATTGGAGATACCGGTATCACTACTACCCGGCTTGCACTTATCGGTTATGCTGAAATCAACGGTGACATCGTAGAAGTGAAATCTACAGACGGATTTATGAATGAGAAAACTCCGGTGATCGTAAACCGTATTACAGATGGAATTATCTTGGTAGAAAAGTTCAAACCCTGAGAAGTAAATATTTTATATTAAATAATTAATAACTAAATCACATGGATCCAAGCACAATGTATCTGACCGCCTTCCTTATCATAGGAGGTATCATTTTTCTGGTACTGTTTTTCCATTATGTACCATTTTTCCTATGGCTGTCTGCCAAAGTCTCAGGAGTTAACATATCATTGGTACAACTATTCCTCATGCGTATCCGTAATGTACCTCCTTACATCATCGTGCCGGGTCTGATTGAAGCGCACAAAGCCGGCTTGAGCAACATAACCCGTGACGAACTGGAGGCTCACTACCTTGCCGGCGGTCACGTTGAAAAGGTAGTGCACGCACTGGTATCAGCTTCCAAAGCCAACATCGAACTGCCGTTTCAGATGGCTACTGCTATTGACCTTGCCGGCCGTGATGTGTTTGAGGCTGTACAGATGTCAGTAAACCCGAAAGTTATTGATACGCCTCCTGTTACCGCTGTTGCAAAAGACGGTATCCAGCTGATAGCCAAAGCGCGTGTAACGGTACGTGCCAATATCCGTCAACTGGTGGGTGGTGCAGGTGAAGATACTATCCTCGCCCGTGTAGGCGAAGGTATCGTATCTTCCATCGGTTCTTCCGAAAATCATAAGTCAGTATTGGAAAATCCAGATTCTATTTCTAAACTTGTGCTCCGCAAAGGTCTGGATGCCGGTACCGCTTTTGAAATCTTATCCATTGATATCGCCGACATTGATATAGGTAAAAATATCGGTGCTGCCTTGCAAATAGATCAAGCGAATGCTGACAAGAATATTGCACAGGCAAAAGCCGAAGAACGTCGTGCTATGGCAGTTGCCAGTGAGCAGGAAATGAAAGCCAAAGCACAGGAAGCCCGAGCCAAAGTAATCGAAGCAGAAGCAGAAGTACCTAAGGCCATGGCAGAAGCTTTCCGTAGCGGGAATCTGGGTATCATGGATTATTATCGGATGAAAAATATTGAAGCCGATACTTCCATGCGTGAAAATATTGCCAAACCGACCACCGGTCCTTCTACACAACCGCTAAGTAAATAAACCGGTAAACAAACTTATAGAAACGTCGGAACCGGTGAACAGAAACCGCATTCCGGCGTTTTTTTATAAACCAACGAATTAAAACTATGGATATGAAAAAGTATTTTGCATCTTCCGAACTGATTATCAATGAAGACGGTTCAGTTTTCCACCTCCACGTCAAACCTGAATGGCTGGCAGATAAGGTTATCTTAGTAGGTGATCCCGGACGAGTAGCATTAGTCGCTTCTCATTTCGATACTAAAGAATGTGAGGTAGAAAGCCGTGAATTCAAGACCATCACCGGTACTTACAAAGGCAAACGTATCACGGTTGTTTCCACAGGTATCGGCTGTGACAATATCGACATTGTGATGAATGAACTGGATGCTTTGGCAAACATTGATTTCAAGACTCGCGAAGAGAAACCGCAACTACGCCAACTGGAACTGGTACGCATCGGCACGTGTGGCGGTTTACAACCATATACTCCGGTGGGAACCTTCGTATGTTCCACAAAATCCATTGGCTTTGATGGTCTTCTGAATTTCTATGCCGGGCGTAATTCGGTGTGTGATCTTCCCTTTGAACGTGCATTCCTGAATTACATGGGATGGTCGGGCAACATGTGTGCCCCCGCCCCATACGTCATCGATGCCAATGCTGAATTGATAGACCGCATTGCGCAAGAGGATATGGTACGTGGCGTAACAATTGCTGCCGGCGGTTTCTTCGGTCCTCAAGGACGTGAACTCCGCGTGCCATTGGCTGATCCACATCAAAATGACAAGATTGAAAAATTTGAATATAACGGCTGCCACATCACAAACTTTGAAATGGAAAGTTCTGCCTTGGCAGGACTTAGCCGCTTAATGGGACACAAAGCTATGACCGTATGCATGGTAATCGCAAACCGCCTGATAAAAGAAGCTAATACAGGATATAAAAATACGATCGACCATCTTATTCAGAAAGTACTCGATCGTATTTAAACACCTTGCGACAAAGTCTATACCGTTTTCCTCAGATGGCCTAATGAATAAGACTTAGTAATAATCTCATTCATACTGCCTTCCATGCCTATTGGTTTATATAAGGTTACGATAAAAGCCAATAACTGACACAGGCATAAATTTATTTTGTAAGGAAACTATTATCTTTTTCAAATAAAACAAGCTGAAAATCATGAACCAAGATACTATTTGTGCCATAGCCACCGCTCAAGGAGGAGCCATCGGATGTATTCGTGTATCCGGCCCGGAAGCCATCGAAATTACTTCCCGCATCTTCACTCCTGCTACAATGGGCAAGAAGTTGGAAGATAGCAAACCTTATACCCTCACCTTCGGACGAATCCATGAAGGACCCGAAATTATTGATGAAGTACTTGTCAGCTTGTTTCGCGCCCCTCATTCCTATACGGGAGAAAACAGCACAGAAATTACCTGCCACGGTTCAGTCTATATCCTGCAAAAAGTATTGCAATTACTCATTGCCAATGGTTGCCGTATGGCACAACCGGGTGAATATACCCAGCGTGCATTCCTCAACGGGAAAATGGATTTAAGTCAGGCAGAAGCCGTTGCCGACCTTATCGCTTCATCCTCCGCTGCCACCCATCGCCTCGCCATGAGCCAAATGCGTGGTGGTTTCAGTAAAGAACTTACTTCCTTGCGTGATCAGTTACTACATTTCACCTCTCTCATCGAACTTGAACTGGATTTCAGCGACCACGAGGAACTGGAATTTGCCGATCGTTCAGAGCTTTGCCGGTTAGCGGACAACATTGAAAAAGTTATTTCTCGATTGGCAGATTCTTTCAGTGTAGGCAATGCTATCAAGAACGGTGTTCCTGTAGCCATCATCGGTGAAACAAATGCAGGCAAATCTACTTTACTCAATGTCTTGCTCAATGAAGAAAAAGCCATTGTCAGTGATATTCATGGCACTACCCGTGATGTGATAGAAGATACAGTTAATATAGGCGGTATCACTTTCCGATTTATTGATACGGCAGGTATCCGCGAAACTAATGATACGATCGAAAACCTTGGTATCGAACGTACATTCCAGAAACTGGAACAAGCTGAAATCGTCCTCTGGATGATAGATGCCACAGATGTGACTACCCAGATCGTACAATTATCCCAACAAATACTTCCTCGTTGTGAAGGTAAGCAACTGATCCTTGTATGTAACAAAGCCGACTTAGTATCAGACATCCAAAACTTCCCCCCCATAGACTTCCCTGATAACGTAAAGTCTATCGTCATTTCAGCAAAAAAGCGTGAGCATATCGAAGAACTTCAACAACTGTTGATAGCTGCCGCCAACCTTCCTACAGTCACCTCAAACGATGTCATCGTTACCAATATCCGCCACTACGAGGCATTGACAAATGCACTAGAAGCAATTCACAGAGTTCAGGAAGGCTTAGCCAACAATCTTTCCGGAGATTTCGTTTCTCAAGACATCCGGGAATGCATATTCCATTTGAGTGATATTGCAGGGGAGGTAACAAATGATATGGTGTTAGGGAATATATTTGAACATTTCTGCATCGGCAAGTGACCTAAAGAAAAGCATAAAAAGAGAAAATACAAATCCGTAAAATGCGAAAAATCAATGATTTTATGAGAATTTGTATTTTCTCTTTTTCTCCATACTTTCTGTCTGTTTTTATATTTTTTTCGTAATTTTATTCCCAAATTGTCCCCCGAAAAGGATGCGAGGGACAAAAATCTATCCCCCGAAGACAATGAATCACATCTCTCATTAAAATAGGAACAGATGGAAAATATAAAGCATCTGAGGTAAATTCAGAAATACGACATTTAACCAGATGCAGGTATTACTGTCCAAATCCTTGCCAATTAACCGAAACGAATCTGCCATATCTCTATGAATATTTTGCCAACCTCAGAATGGCATCATGAAACAGATAACAAACTATCATCATTGCTGTGCGTAAAAATATGCAGTCCACTGCGTAAAATGTAAGACTGGACAGTACTCCAATGAGTTTAAACAAATTGCCCATTGTTTTTTTGCGTGTTTGGGAACTCAGTTTATAAATTTATTGACTCGCTTTCACGAACTCTTTTAGGAATCGTTTTCCATAATTCAAGTCCAATGAATCATATGAGATTCTGAAGTATCTGAACTAAATTCAACAAGACATTTCACCAAAGGTGTTAACTATTAATACTTATTCCGTACAATACGCTCTTCCTAGAAAATCAGGAAATAAATCCGTTTCATAGTACTTGTGAGCCAACACACGCAAAAACCAATATCCAACCTTATCTGTTCTATATGCAATAGATTTGTATTTCTTTTCAAAATGGCTCTGAAAATCTTTCAATGTTTCAGGTAACTTTATACCAGTCTGTACGGCCAATTCATTATTTAATCTTTTTTCAAAGAGTAACTGTTCTATATCAAATTCATCGGTGATTGGATATGCAACCTGCAAATTTACATCAGACTCATCTACTTTCTTCTTAAGAGCAGAGTAGAACTCAGGCATATTCATGTATGCCAACAATTCAAATACCACTATTAAAAGCAAAGAGGAATCACAGTGATAGTCATCATCTTTCTCATAGATGCTCTTGGCTAAAGCCATTCTATCTCCATTCGTTTCCGGCCACATCTTTTGTTTGTCATACCGTTTCATCAGATTGATAACTGTACAAAGCAGATACTTACCTAAACTATTTATGTCATCCTGATTCTCAGCATGCATATACATATATTTGAATACCATCTGAATGACAATAGAATTAGTATCAAGCAAAGGCATTGTACATGCATTATTGTTTTCGATGACATTTTTTAAGATATTCAACCTATTACGAAGTTCATCTTCAGAAATCTCTGCATAAGATTCTGTAAAAAAATAGAAATATACTAAATCACCAAGAAAATCATAGCATCTTAGCGGATAGAACATATACTCGGTATCTGAGGATTCAAAACTATATAGTCCTTTTGGAAATAAGACTACTTGTAATATTTTATTAATATATTCTTCGTATATCTGAATTTGCAACAATACAAGGCTATCAAAGTGTTTGATTATTGAGCTTTTATTCTCTTTTTTTGATTTAAGAATCCATGCCCAAGTTTTTAGAACTATAGTGTCAATACAATACTTGGCCGGTAGTAAATTCTGACATTCAACAGAGTAATAATGAACCATATGGGCAATTAGGCGCAATGAGGCGAACGTATTAAGGATTAATCTCCTGTTCTCCTTCTTTGCTGATGAAATTTTCTTTAATTGGAGTTGTACAAGTGTCGATATGTCTTTAAAGTTGTTACCCTCTCCGTCTAATAAAACAAGTATTTTTTTAAATAAACGATAACTCTCGTCATCAGTCAATAAAGTTTCATCAAACAAAAAATCTGAGAAATAAGTAGTCAATAACTCAATGTCCCACTCTTCATAGTTTCCGTCAGGAAATTCTTTCTTGATAAAGCCAGAATATGTAGGTTTTGCATTTGCGTCAATCAAGCCATTGTGAACAAAAACATAATACCTTGGAAATTCTGATAGGCCTGGAATAGAAGGGTCTTCATACTCCGTGTATTTAGAAGCCCTTAAAGATTCTATTAATCCATCCGGTTCATTAAGAGTCCTGTCTGTTATATCTTTTGCACCGAACCCCTTGAGTTCAAATAAGAAAAGTGTTTTTTGCCCATTTTGTCCTTTGATAGCTACTACATCACGTCCATATTGTGACTGTCCTTTTGATTGACACGGTGTAGAAAGGACTCTGTATCCCATTCTTTCCAAAAGTATAGGAAAGATATAGTCTAATTCTTGATCCTCTTTCAAAGACTCAATATATTGTTTAATTATTTCCCGTCTTTTCATTCCAATCAACTAATAAATCATTAATCCACTTATCTTGTTCCATTGGCATCATAGACTGAGCCAATTGCCTTAATGGCATTGAAAATTGTATGCATCCCAAGTGTTGTACTTTTCCATTTTCGTCTCTCCAACCTCCTCCTCTTGCTAAAGTAACGTGCTTCATCATACTACTTAAAAGGCTCTTATGATTTTCATCAGCTTTCTTCATCTGTTGTTGCCAATGTTGTTTTTGAGTTTTCAAAGCTTCTTGATACTCTATCATATAACCGTATTTGGGTGACATTTCTTTAAGAGATCTTCTTTTATCTATTGCATCAGACCTTTTCTCAAAATACTGATTGATTTTCTTTACATACTCATTATCAATATTTAATTTCTCAAAGGCTTTGATTACATGACCCATATATTCATCCAAATATGGAACTAACTGACTCATCAAAACATTACGTACGCTCGGTAATTCACTTTCAATCAGAGGCAATAACTTCGGAAGTCTAGTCTCAGGATTGCCATAATCCTGAAGCAATTCTATAATCAATAAACATTGCAATTTCTCATCCAAGTCTTTTTGAGGGTCAAAATTTGAAGATTCCAAATGATAATCATCCCACAATCTTCGCCCGACAACACGATACAATCCATTGGGATGAAAAATAAATGATAATACAAAGTTTATGAAGTTCTCCTCATTCTCATGTAAAGACCTTAGACTTCCTTCCATCTTTAGGATATCCATTGGGGTCAAAGAATTTGCGATTTCTACGAAAATATTTGTCAAAAACACAGCATCTTTAAAATGAAAATGTATTGAGTTATCAATACTTTTGAGCGCAGTCTCTTTATTCTCACTTCTGAGTCCTTTGATCAATAATATAACACTCTTTTCTATAAATGGGCTAACTTCTTGTTGCACAGACAACCAGCCACATATAAGATTAATGTACTGTGGCACATCTCCCTGCAACATCTCTAGGATCTTATGTTCACATGTTTCTTTTCTTTGGTCAACCAAACCACTTAGCGTAAAAAGGAAAAAAGCCATTGCCGCATTTGATTTAAAGCAAGTGTTAGATACAACTATATCAAAGGCTTTATTAACAATATTCTTCGAAATTTGATTTATTTTCACAAATGCAGTTGCAAACTCCTCCATATTATCTTCAGGAGGATACTCAATGCAATACCTATCAAAATCATTTTCCATCAGACCAGCAAGGCAGCTCGTTTTGTACTGAGGCAATATTGAGATTAATACAACGGCATTGTCATAATAAGCACTAGCGTATTTTTGAACAGCCCAAAGAATTAGATTTTCAGTATTATCCTGTTTACTCTCAAATGACAGAATAACGTTTTTCATAAATTCTGGACTCCAACTTGAGACTCCGGAAACAAGATGAAATGCCCATGCCCATCTCCAAATATTATTAGTTTCATCGAAAATAAGATTACCACCTTTTAGATGTACTATATATGCGAGAGCGACAGCAAAATAACACTCACACATATTATAGTCAGATGGATTGATAATATGTTCATTGTTTTCCCAATAGGATACAGAATCACTGAATTCAAATTCACATGCTGACGCTTTCTCATTTAAAAAGTCTACAACTTTAACAAGTTCATCAGGCAATCCTGAAGTTATATTTCGTCCATCAAACATAATAATCTATTTAATATTCACGTTCCGTAATTTTTCACCACTCTTCCTTCTCTTATATTTAGAAGATTCATCGTATTGGTAAGGTATTTGACATTTTATGCATCTGAGTTGAGAGCTAAACAGGAATTATAGATGTCATCATAATCATTCCATATCCAATGGAGGAAAACTATTATCCTCAAATCTATCAAAATCAGATTGGAAAAGACGGTCTTGAATGATCCTGTACTTTTCAAACTCTGATTCAGCAAACTCTTTGGCATATTCGGCAGAAACCTTTCCGCTATCCTGTAATATCGGGCTCTCAAATAAATTAATGAATTTGTCTATTCGCTTTGCCCAATCTTCCATTGTCATAGGTATATGACGCATAGCCATACTTTCTGCCATATCAAGGGACGCATTGACTATTCTGCCCATTTCTTCCAATTCTTTTTCTCGCAAATAGTTTTTTGCAACAGACACATCAGTTTTGACAATTTTTCCATTCGGAGCATTTTCCCAAGTGGTCAATCCCATGTGCTCCTTATTTGCATCAGTTCGTTCAACTATCAATTCCGCAGCTGTATGCCCATGCACAGCATAGTGCATTTTATTCTGTACTTTCTTGAAGAAAAGACGGGTTGTCGGAGCATCCCTGTTATAGTCTATTGCCGTAGCATAAATATCGGTCAGTTTCTGATAAAAACGACGCTCGCTCAGCCTTATCTCCCTTATTTCGGCAAGCAAATGTTCAAAGTAATCTACACCTAAGAAAGCCCCGTTCTCCATTCGCTTATGGTCAAGCACATATCCACGAATGGCAAACTGCCGGAGTACAAACGTACACCACTGCCGGAACTGGGTTGCCCGGACAGAATTTACACGATAACCGACACTGATAATGGCATCGAGATTATAAAAGGTCGTGTTGTAATTTTTACCATCGGTTGCAGTTGTTTCCATTTTGGAAATAACTGAATTTTCGCCCAACTCTCCACTCTCAAAAATATTTTTAAGGTGTTTGCTGATTGCAGGTACTCCCACATCAAAAAGCTGCGCCATAGCCTTTTGGGTTGCCCAAATGGTCTCATCCTTATACATCACTTGAATCCCATCCTCTTGACCTTCAAGCATAAAGATGAGAAACTCTGCTGTACTATTTCGTATTTCTATATTCTTTGCCATAAAGCATTCCCTAAATCCATTTATCGTTTCATTTAGTCATACTAATGTAGGTGGTCGCTTATATAATGTTCAACATCATGTCAAACTAACACCAAATTCACGGATTGTATCTTCGCTATCTCTTCCTGATATTGATTTACCTATAGCCCTCTCAATTCTATCAGCAAGTTTAATCGCCCTGTCTATGATAAATTCGTCAAAATTATCTTCATTAAGAAAATTAAAGTTTATCTTGTGCGTAGATATGGCATGGATTAAATCATCCTTATTGATTTTGTGATTAAGAATCGTTTGTATATACTTACTTGGGGCTACGCCTCCAATAGAACGATTTGTTGAAGCATATATCATTGTTTTATTAACAACAGAATTCCATTTTTCACGTGGTAAATTATGCTTTTCGCAATAATTAGCAGGAAATATATGATGAATGTCTGTATTCTCTGATGTATAAGTTGCTACAGTCATCTTCCCTGCTGTCAAGAAATCCAGAGGCTCATCTTGAAGAAGAAGAGCCATAACCCCTTTATATGCAGCTGAATTTCTTGTTTGAAGACTTAGCAGACGTGTTGCATGGAAGCTAGAACGAGAAACTGTATCTGGCAATATATTATCATCAGACAACCATAAAAAGAAATCTTTTATATCAGAAGCATAACGCGTCTCATTGGCACTACCATATAACTCACCAAATACTCCGCACCAATACCATTTAGATAACTTAGTTAAGTTTGGTAAATTAGTAAGTAAGTGCTGATGACTTAAATCATATGCAAAAATAGCAGCCAATGGAATAAATTGTGTATTATAAGGCAAATTATCAGCAGAATAAACACCCTGTTTGATCAAAAAGCGAGCGGCTTCAAAAAATCCATTTTTAAGAATATCTCGCTTTTGATTAAAGACTGAACTACGTAGAGCCATTACATCTTTCTTTTTGCACTTCACTCCTATTTTTCCACCAGATACAACCGATTTCTCATAACTATCCAAAAGAGTCATTGAAGTAATGAACGCAGTGCCGTCAATATCTCTTAATACATCAAATTTAGAAAATTCATTTTTTATCGACTTCCACTCCTGACGTAGCTCAACTCCATCAGCCGCAAGTGAGGCTGTAACTAGTTCAAAGACATTCAATGGAACTCCACCACGATTTACATTTTCAAATATCTGACAAACAGACGATTGAGAAGTATTCTTCAAAACTTTAATAACTGGCAGCTTATAAGCAATAACAGATGAAATAATATCTGTATTAAATTTTTGATAAAGAGACAGCTTTGTAGGATCATTCTGATAATAACGCAACATCCCCAAACACCAATTCATTGACTCTGTTGGATCAAACATCAAATTAAGAGGGAACATAAGGTTTTCAAATTCATTTTCTCTAGTGGTCAAATCTAAGGTAATGATCTTACCGATATCTGATGTCTTTACCTTCTTATCAGAAATAGATATTATTGCATCTTCTCTATCTACATTTTCGTCAAGAGCCTTAACCATGTCAATATAATAAAATCTGTAGATGGTATTGTTTTTATTGCGTTCCCAACACGTTTCAACAGGATTTTGACTCATAAATACCTGAAAAAGTGTAGTAAGTCGTTGTTGGCCATCAAGAACAAGATAGTCTGGCTTTACACCTACCATCTTTGTATCAACTCCTGTGAACAAGCGTGGTTTATAATTAACCTCACCTCCTGTTTCTAAAAACATTACTGCCCCCATAGGAAATCCCATTGTAATGCTTTCTATCAACTTACATATTTTTCCATCGTCCCAAACCCACGAACGTTGAAATTCTGGAAGCTGCAATTCACCTTTCTGAACTTGAAGCAACAAGTCTTTTAAATCTGTATCATTTGATTGTACTGCCATAACTTAAAATCTTTTCTATTTTCTTATTACTTTCTTCAATACTCCCAATACTTTAAATCCCTCATCTTCAGGGTTAAGACTAAAGGACTCATATTCTTTATTAAGAGGTATCAACTCAATGCGTGTACGTTCCCAACCATCTTCTGTAGCTCGCTTTTCACTGTGATATTTTTTGATGGTACAGGCGATATTATCACTATCGTAGTCTTTGATATTATAACTTTCGACCAATACAATTTCTCCTTCACGACTTCCACCCGTATAATGTGAAAACACACAATAGTCGCCATCATTGATTTTAGGTTGCATACTATCACCCATTGCACTAACCACAAACATTGATTCATCCAAACGTGACATTTCATCTGATACGTCAATCCACTGCACATCTTCGCATGGAACATCTATCTCAGAAAGGTCATGACAAGCTGCTTTAATACTTGAATAATATGGCAAATGAGTTACAAATTGTTGTCCCGCTGATGCCATATCAATGATACGAGAAGCAGTAACCGATTCAGAGTTATCTGCCTTATTGGAAGCGTGTTGACATTCAGGTAATTCAATGTCATTTTCTTTAAAGTTTTCCACTTGCTCTATCACTTGGCGAAAAACTTCAGGAGAATATTGTGGCGGGTAGCCGTTTTTTACCAAACATACTTTAATGTCATATTTTAGCTGTTCGCGTACATTTTGGTTGTTAAGCCAATCTGCTACACTCGATTTAAGGTCAATAATCTCCTTAATTTTTCGAGCCAATATCTGACATTTTTCGTTGATAACTACACCATCCAACTCTTTATCCTCACCATATTCAAAGTTAAACTTGTCACGGAGCATTATCAGAATGTCATAAAATGCTTTCTCCTCAAAAGTGAGATTCAATTTTCTGAAACTATCTCTATCCTTTTGCATATGTTGGAGAATCTGCAATGCCTGTTCTGTGGCAGTTTTGATAATCTCTTCCGATGTCGCTTCCTGAGTCTCTCCTGCTTCTTCTGCGCTCAAATGCTTACGGCGTTCATGATATTGCCTGATTGTTTCTTCAAGCATCTCCATGAATCTTTTTGCAGCAGCTTGATTTGTTCTGCTGTATTCAGTTATCTGTTTGCGTAGCATTTTTACCAACAGTTCCAGTTTGGATGCAGGCATTTTCACATCAGACAGTTTTTCAAAATACTCAGGACTGAATATATCTTCCTCTTCGCCTATATCCAAGATGCTTTCCACTTTATTGTATTTCAATGCTTCTTCCACCATTTTCGCCACTTTTCTATTCATGGTTTCTGTGTCAGGTGCATCAGTGCCACTCATCTTGCGAACAAAACCGGCAATAGCCATAAAACACTGCGCCAATGCCGATTCCTCATCATTGAGATTTCCCGATGGCTGACAGATGTCGTAAGCAATACGCATTCGCTTTACCATGTTCAAAAAGTATGTCTTGAATGATACCCTCTTTACCTTTTTGCCATCGTCAGAAGCTAAATTCAATAATTCATTCGATTTGAATACAGATTCAGCAGCCTTGGCCAACAATGTATAGCGCAAAGAAGCATCAGTTTCAGGATTGAGAAATGGAGTTAAATCTTCATTCTTAAACAAGTCTTTAAGTATGAATAATTGTTCGATAAAAACAGTTGTAGCCTGTTCCACATCATCATCTGTAGGGGCAAAAGTATTTCCTCCTCCGCCATACATTTTCATCGCTTCACGCATATTATCGCGAATACCGATATAATCGACGACAAGTCCAAACTCTTTGCGTGGATATTTTCTGTTTACACGACTGATAGTCTGAATAAGCGTATGTTTCTGCAAAGGCTTATCGTTATAGAGATATGTCAGGCACTCAACATCAAAACCTGTAATCCACATATCCACAACAATTACGATGCGGAAATTGCTTTTTTCTTGTTTGAATGCAGCATCTAATTTTTCGGAACGCTTGTCGTTTGTTACGCCTCCAAGATAATTATACATATCCTTTTGATCGTTCTTACCGACACTTGCCACCATTGCCATGGTAGGCATTTCCGTAAGCTCTTTTAATTCTTCATCGGTACAAACAACACCTTCCGGAGATTTTCGCAACACAAACCATTCAGGATATTTTTCTTGAAAGATAGTAAGCAATTTATAAGCTATTTCACGTTTAGAACAAACAATCATAGCTTTTTGTACACGATCAGGGTCTCCACTACAAGCATTCACATAATGGTCGTGAATATCCACCGCCAAGCGTTCCAACCGTTGTGGTTCACCAAGAATCACTTGGAGTGAACTCATAGCTTTTTTACTGGCTTCTATATCTTCTCTTGTCGAACCATCTTCAGCACACTGTTTATAATAATCTTCCACCATTTTTATCTTCTCTTTATCGAAAAGCACTTTGGTAATGCGTGGATGATATTTGATAGGGACTGTTATGCCGTCTGCAACCGCCTGATCCATAGTATAACGGTCAATCTCAGCACCAAAAGTCTGATATGTCTCTGCAATGGGAGTACCTGTAAAACCTACAAATGTGGCATGAGGCAATGCTTCACGAAGCACTTTGGCATACGGCTTTGACAGTAGTGCCTTCATGTTCTCCTCAGTTGGAGCAAGATGTTCTTTTTCATCTTCATTAGGTTTGCTGAATTTTATTCTCTTGGCACTCTCCAACTGCGTGCGATGGGCTTCATCACTGAAACAGATAATATTTGAACGCTCGTTAATCAATCCGACAGGGTCATCTTCCCGGTCGCAGAATTTCTGGATAGTACAGATATAAAAGCCACCGCTTTCTCGGGCTGCCAATTCTTCACGCAATGTTTTTCTGTTGGGCACAACACACACTTCTCCCAAACCCAAAAACTCCGTACTCTTTGTAAATAATTTACTGCCTTGTTTCTGTAAATCTTCACGGTCAACAATCATCAAGATTGTTGGAGAGCCAATCTTTGAAGCACAACGCATTGAAAGCTGGCGAGCAAGGAATGCCATAGTATATGTTTTGCCACAGCCGGTTGCACCAAAATATGTTCCACCCTTTCCACTGCGCTCTTTTACCGATTTTATAATACTGTCACGGAGAAGCCTTGTTGCAAAAAATTGAGGATACCGACAAACGATTTCTTTCTCCTTGTCGTCAAACTCCTTATCTTGGAAATAGATGTAGTCTCTGAATATCTCAAGAAATCTTACAGGCGAGTACACACCCTTGACCATAGTACGCATTTCGTCAAACGGAGATGTGGAAATCTTGTCATCATCATTGACTCGGCGCCAAGCGTAGAAGTGTTCGTATGGCGTACGCACTGTACCAAGACGAGTTTTCACCCCATCACTGATGCAAGCCAACGGGCAATAGTGAAGCAGATGGGGAATATCGCGCCAGTACCGTATGTTTATCTGTTCCCATGCATCTGCTATAGTAGCTTTATCATCGGCAGGATTTTTCAGCTCCATAATGCACAGTGGCATACCGTTCACATAAAGTATAATGTCCGGACGGCGGTTCTTTGTGCGGCCATTATTGACATATTCCACTGTAAATTGGTTTACCACTCGGAATATATTATCTTTTGGAGTGTCAAAATTTATAAGGGCAACATCCTTTACCGTTCCGTTTTTAAGGGTAAAATTAATGCCGTCCACCATCCAGCCATACACTTTATGAAGTGTGGCAAAGTCGGTTTCAGCTCCCACAAGGCGCACATTATCCACAATCTGCTGTACCTCGTCGGTATCAAGGTCAGGATTATTCTTGGTCAGAAACTCAATTAAATCATCGGCTATAAGAACCTCTTTTTGATTCGGACGAACAATCTTATCTCCTGACAAATATATCCACTTCTCTGCTTCCAAGAATGATATAAAAGCATTCTCAAAATCAGTCTCGCAGAATCTGCCGTTATAATTTATAAGTTTGTTTTTTGACATTGCGTACTCTCCAAATTATTAAAAATCTATTTTGAAGTTGATATGCTTAATACTCCGCTATAATTTGGATCATCCGTTTCACCAAACTCGACTGTAATATTTCCATCGTTACGCGTTGTTAAACAATAACGAGTAGTTCCATTAACTTTCCATCCTCTACTCATGCGTGTATATTTATCAGAGGCACTTGCATCACTCTTATTTGTATCAGAAATAATAGTCATCCTTGGATTAACCAAAGAAACAAAATCAGAATGATATGCTGATTCTCTACCATGATGTGGTGCTACTAATACATCAGCATTCTTGACAGCCTCCTTAAAATCAATTCTATTCATCAGTTTATCTAATGATTCCGTTTCATTATCACCACATATCACGACCTTAATACCAGATAAACAAAGTACTGTAATTATACTGAAATTATTAAAATTGGAATGGTCGCAAGCATCTGTGGAGAAGGTTTGAATTTCCAACCCTCCATAATTATTGGGATTCCTGGTATAATTTTCATCTTGTGGCGTAACTGGTGAATTATATCGATCGTTGATTTCACAATACTTCTCAAACTTTGCTCTATCACAATATCTGACATCTTTCATCACCTCATTATTACTCAAAGATTTTGCTCTTTGAAGTATCTTCGGCTCATTCAAGTTAAAATTGAGTATGTCATCAATGTGATCAAGGTGAGGATGTGTAATAATCATATATGCAATGTTATCACGCGATCGTTTACTTAGAGGTGACATATTACCACTCTCGTATGTACCTGTTCCAAGGTCAATCACTATATATTTACCATTAGGAGCTTTGACATGTACAGCCAATCCAAGTTGTACATCCCATACTGTCATTGTTGCTTGTCTTGCCATGATATTATTGTTTATTTTTCTTTAAATATTCATTAAGAACCTCTCTTGCATAATAATATGCCCGTTCTTTGTATCTGTTCCAGCATATTAGCAATATAGCTATTGTCAAATATGATTGCCAAAAACATGGATATAATACAATAATGAGGATAGTAGAAATTAGGACGGTTGTGAGAATTGTCCTTGATAAGGCATATTGCGCATTAAAATCAGCAACTCTCGATTTTTCATCGCCATTTACAGCTCTCATTGCCTTGCAAAACAATCTTTCTTCCGAAGGGTTTTCCTCCTTTATTCCATTTTGTAAAATTTCTCGCACAGCCATCGTTTCGTGAAAACGAACTTTTTTAATTCCTTTGTTTGACGGTATGAATAAGCGATAAATACAGCAATGTTTCTTATTCTGTTTGTCAAGCAACCGATTTGACGGTTTGCCACCAATAGTAAAATAGTAAATCGGTTCAAGGAGGCTTCCAATAGCATTTATAACATACCCACATAAGAATGCTATCGCTAAATATGCCACAGTATAGTCATTGTTATACTCTATTTGAAGAGAGTACAGAACAACAACTAAAAACAAATATCCAGCAACAAGTCTGGATAAAACATCGTAGTATTTAAAATTCATCACTTTTACATTTTATGAGTTCGCTGCTCTTTGGACCAATGCAGGGCAAAGAGTTTTTAATTGTTCCCGTACTTCTGAAGCTATTTTTTTAGCCTCTTCAAGGCAGTTGTATATATTCACTATTGACTGCTGTACATTAATCGGAGGGAGTGGTATTTTGACTTCACAGAATCTATCCCACTCCAAATTGGAACGAATACTGCCATCGCTTAAAAACCACCCATATCTATCCATTTCAAATCTCTTAAATTGAAGAAAAAGATATTGTGGAATGATTTTGCATTCGTCTTTTATCCTGAAAGTTGTATAGGCAGGAGAAATAATTATCGGTTCTGTCTTATCATAAAGTGCGATTCTGATGCAGACATCTCGTCCTGTTTGCATACCACTAAAAACAAAATCACCCTTATTGACAATTTTATATTTAGAATTATCCAAATCATTGGTATCAGCAACAGTAGGCATAAAAGTCTTGTCTTTATTTATACCACAAAATGGATAGTTACATCCGCCTGTATTGCGCTTATCAAAAAGTTCAATATAATCTCCGATTTTTACTTCCAGATATTTGTTTTTGCAGTCTGCTACAAATGCTTCGCAAGCCTTGCCAAGAGGTTTAATAAGAGCTTCGTTTTGCTCTGCAAGTGCTTTCAACCCATTGTAGGTATCAACTAATTTTTGCTGTACTTCTATTGAGGGAAGAGGAATTAGCATCAGAGAAAATTCATTCCAAGAAAACACTTCTGTTGATGAACCCCAAGAACGAAAGCAAGCATTGCGATCCCATTCCTCTCTACATATAATAATATACAAATAGTCAGGAAGTAACAAGTCTGTGTTTTTTATTCGAAAAGCAATGTTATTCCAACTGATTATAAAAGGTTTATTTGTATTGTTAAAACCGAGACCTATTTTCTTTCCATGAGTACGCGGATTATAAACAAACTCTTTAGGTTTAACAATGAGAAATTTAGACAAATCATTCTCCTGAAGATTTGCTTTTGTTGGGATAATTTCTTTGGTTATGGTCATGCCCATAGCATCCTTAATAGTATATTTACTTTCGCTATTACGTTCATCACACTGCTCGATATACTCCCCAAGCCGAACCCATTTTATCTTACTTGCACTCATATCCCAACTGTTTTAGAGCGTTACGCAATTTTTCGTCATTCTCTTTCTGACGATTGAGAAGTTCAGATACAGCCGATGCCGTTTCTGTCAGCACCTTATTATAGTCAATATCAGAATCACGGTCAACAAACTCGATATATCGACTTGGAACGAGCGAGAAACCGTTTTCTTCTATCTCTTTGATTCCAACAGAGCGATAGAGTTCAGGCTCTTCATAGTGTGTGCCGTCAGTACCGACAGCCTGCCAATGGAAATAAATATCAGTTGCACGCTTGATTTGATTATCTTTCAACACAACTTTCTTTTTCTGCTCGCCTTTAACAGGGTTTTCAGTCCATTGGCGCAAATCCATAAACAGGATTTCGTGTTCTCGGTTACGAAGATTTCGTCCGTGATACATTCCGCCTTTTTTGTTTTGGTTAAGAATCCAAAGGGTTACACTTATATCCGTGGTAATGAACAGTTCGCGAGGCAACACAATGATAGCCTCTACCTTGTCATTTTCAATCAGTTTTTTACGGATATTCTGTGCGTCAGTATCGCCCAAAGCCCCATTGGCAAGCAGAAATCCGGCCACTCCGTTTGACTGTTTCAAATGGCTGAGCATGTGAAGAATCCAGGCATAGTTGGCATTGCTTTCCGGTGGTGTGTCATAATCGCTCCAGCGGGCATCATGTTCAAGATTGTCATTATACCATCCTTTGAGATTGAAAGGAGGATTAGCCATAATATAATCGAAATAAAGCCCTTTATGTAAATCGTTGGTAAAAGTGCTGTCGCTTTCTGCTCCAAGATTATGGCTGATTCCCCGTAAGGCAAGATTCATTTTGGCCAGACGATATGTAGCCGCCTCTTTTTCCTGACCATAAACATTGATTTTACTGATGTCACCCTGCTTGGATTTTACCAATTCGGCACTCTGAATAAACATACCGCCAGAGCCACAACAAGGGTCATAAATAGTACCATCAAATGGTTCTATTATAGAGGCAATAAGCTGCACAATATCGTGCGGAGTATAATATTCCCCCTCCTCCTTTGTAGCATTTACGGCAAATTCCTTCAAAAAGTATTCATATACACGCCCTATCAAATCTTTCTCCTCGCCAAAGGCTTTGTGTGAAATCTTATTGACCTCATCCACAATCTTTTTTATATCATTCCCGGCTAAATTGCGCTGGGTAAATGTACCCTCGATGAAGCAACCTTTGAGAGCAGGAGTCGTAGTTGCAATACTACGCAAGGCCGTATCAAGAGCTACATTAAGCCCCGGAGCGGGGGTATTGATAATCATGTTCCAACGCGCTTCGGGAGGAAGATTGTATGTACCATCTGTAAAAGTGGCATCATCAAAAAATGCAGAAATGATATTTTCGTCATCAGGGTCAAGTCCGTCTTCTATAAGTTGAGTGCGAAGATGTGCTACACCATTTTCATATTTTTCTCCGATAAATCGAAGAAAAATCAATGTCAGCATCATGTCACGCTTCTCGAAAAACGAACCTGAATTTTTTGCCTGTCTCAATATATCGCGACACTTGAATAAAATCGTATCCAAGTTGATTACTTCTTCCTTTTTTATATTTGTTTTCTTTGCCATAACTATATGCTAATCTTTAGATGTTATAATTTCCCAATGCCCCCCATAACTTGGCCCAACTCGTTTTATAATATCCCCAGCTTTCATGCGCTCTAGTGTTATCCTCATTGCTTTCTCCGAGACTTCGCATTGTTTCGCCAATGCAGAAATACTGATTTGTGGGTTTTCAGCTATAAGAGAAAGTATCTTGTTATGCCCTTGTTGTGCCCCTGTTATGCCCTTGTTATGCCCTAACTGGTCGCTTTCTGGTCGTTTCTGGTCGGAATGGTTAATTCCTTGTCTTTCTTCCAAAACCTTCGCACAAACAGTTGCTTTCATGATAAAGGCAACTAAGTTGTATTGCGGTTCTTTGACACCCAATGCCGACAACTCACGACACATACGGTCAACTCCCTCACCGAACTCTTTTACATAGTCGTATGCTTTGAGGTATTCCGCAATTTTCGGATTGCGAGAGAAATGGGTATGACGAATATTGTCAGTGCGAACGATGCCCGGCAACTTGCCCGGTGTTTCGAACACAAGACGGTCATCGAACATCTTTATCTGAATTTCTGTTCCCTTAATACTGTAATCACGGTGGCAAACAGAGTTTACCACCATCTCTTGTATCACAAACTTGGGATATTCACGGTCGGTTTTGAAGATACCGTCCTCTCCGAGATAGGAATGTTCCTTAACCTGCGTTTCAAGGTATTCAACAGTTTTCTGGATCTGTTCAAGAATACGACCATCGAAAGTAACATCTTTGATGACATTCATTTCACGTCCCACCTTTTCCTCTGTACCGAAATACTTGATAAAACGCACTCTTGCACGAGGAAAGAATGTCTGAGGATGCTTGCCAAAAAGCAATATACAAGCTGCACTGACTTGCGGCACATCACTTTTATAGGTCACAAAACCTTTGTTCTCTTGCAGATACTCCATTGCAGACTTGCCATAGCCAATCCGCTTCATGTAGGCTTTGACTGCATCCATATCTATGTCATCAAAGGTGGCATCGTATGCTGTGGAATCCTCGTAATAGCGTTCCCCTTTGTCGTACATGAGTTGCAAACGCTCATCAAAAGTCAGTTTGCGTGATTTGTCTCCTACACGCCAAAACACTTCATCAGCTTGATTCGCATGAAGTCGCGGACTTGCAGGAATGTGCATCAACAATACACGATTATCACGTCCCTCAGCATCCGTACAAGGCACATAATCCGTAGTGACAGAAACTGATGGAACACAAAAGTCCAAAGGTGTCCGCAATATATCATTGAGATGTTCCTTGTCCTGGTTAACACCCTCTATTCTGCGAGTCTTATCGGATATACCCACAGCAATCATTCCACCATCTGCATTCGCCATAGCGACTATGATAGTGGCAAGGTGTTTAGGCTCAATGAGGATACTTTTACAGTCAAAAGTCTGACCTTCCTGCATCTGCCGTATTTCTTCTATTGTATATTTCATATCCTCTATTTTTCTTTTGTATGGCAAATCAATCTGTGAATATCCACATCCAGCACTTCTGCTATCCGCGCCAATGTGTATAAATCAGGTTGCGAATGATTATTGCACCACTTTGACACCGTTGCCGGATCTTTCTGCAAAGTTTTAGCAAGCCACTTACTCATAATGCCTTTCTCAGCTAATACAGCCTTTATACAGTTCAAATTCGCCATATTATATTCAATTATAAATTGCGTCAAATGCAAAGTTACATATTTTATTTGGTTTGCGAGCATGATCGAAAAAATAAAATCCTATATCATAGTGTTTTGGCAAAAGAATTTAATGAAAAATGATGTGAGATTGGTATTTATTTGCTAATTTTGCAATGCTTTTGAGACAATATAAACATTAACAATGCAAAGAAACAGAATGAACATATTAACAACAACCGCAATTCAGAGCAACAAACGCACTGAATCTATGTCGAGTGTTCATGTTTCACGCATTGAACCTCGTAGAGTAAATACTTTCCAGCGAACATAGTTAGTACATTATTGTACTATGAGAGAAAAGAAACTGAATAGTTGGAGAGTCCTTACCAAGCTTTCCAACTATTTTTTGTTATATGCCCATTTGTGACAGTCGCCTTTGTGATGCTCTTCTGCCATTTCCGTCTGATGGGCTGTTGGCAACCAGATTATTAACGTGCAGTGATGCACACAAATTGCAAAGAAATGAACTATAAATTTGATGGCAGTAAGGTGTTCTTTACATCCGATACCCATTTTTATCATGGGAATATCATTCGTTTCTGCAACAGACCGTTTAAGGATGTGGAAGTGATGAATGAGACTATAATCTCCAATTGGAACAATACAGTCGGGCAGGATGATATCGTGTTTCATTTGGGCGACTTCTGTCTTGGAGGTTCAGCCGAATGGACTAAAATCCTTGACAGGTTGAACGGAAAGATATATCTGATTATGGGTAATCACGATTTGAAGAATATACGCCAAGGCTACATTGACAGATTTGAATATGTGGCAATGCAGATGCACATAGAGATCGGCAAACAGAGGATATATTTGAATCATTATCCCTTTCTATGCTTTGATGGCGGATATAAAGATGTGTGGCAACTATTCGGACACGTTCACACAAGAAAGAACAACACCGGAATAGACGCTGCCCGGCTTCAGTATCTCTATCCTACGCAGTATGATGTGGGAGTAGATAACAACAACTTTACCCCTGTTTCATTTCAACAAGTGAAGAGAATAATTGAAAATCAAGTGGGACAATTTAATAAGAATAAATGATAAGGAGGATTAACAATGAGTGAATATACTACCATTTATTTAAGATGCAAGGAGATACTTTTGTTGAAGTACAAAGAGCATCCTTCGTATGAGGAATATCAAAAGCTATCTAAGGAAGATTTAATGAAAGTCAATCGTGAGATTGATGAATATAACAAACAAGTCACCAAGTCTTTGGGATGTAAATTGTTTTATCTTAGCACTACTCCAAGCCGAGAGTTGACGATGCTTCCATGGAGTCCTTCTCCGAGTATACTAACCAAAGGCCTGCTTGATGAGATTCTTTATTTCTACCGAGAAGAGATTGATAATTACAAAAATGCTATTGCTAAAAATAAAGAAGATATAGCCAAGTTGGAAGTCCGTATATCCAAAGCAAATGTCAATTTGTACGGTAGAATCAGCAAGGAGATAGACGAATGCTATGAAAGAATAAACTTTGAGGAAGAAGAACTCGAACACTGCCAATACCTGTACAACAAATTTGCTTTCTGTAGCAGTATCATAAACAACGAATCAAATTCAGAGTATTATGAACTGATTTACACAAAAAGTTAATAACATAAATAGATTATGAAGATACAATATATGAGCGACCTGCATTTGGAGTTCAGTGACAACAGCAGGTGGTTGAAGCATAATGAATTGCCTGTAACGGGTGATGTTCTAGTTCTTGCCGGAGATATATTCTATTTGAAAAACAAGGCTGCACCTTTGAGCAATTTTTGGAAATGGGCATCTGCAAATTATCGGCAAGTGCTCATTGTGCCAGGAAACCATGAGTATTACAATTATTGTGATGTGATGGACAAGGGATTGCAATGGAAATGGTTGTTCAAGAACAATGTAGGATATTATCAGAATCAAGTACTGCGGATAGATGACACCGACTTTATCATTAGCACTTTGTGGTCTCAAATACCTCCACCTGACGAGTATTTTGTGTGGAAAGGCATGAATGACTTTCGGCAGATAATGTATAATGGCAAATTGCTCCAAACAGAGGAGTTCAATCAGATGCACAGCTTCTGTTTGGATTTCATCAAACAAAGTCTGGTGGAAACCACCGCCAAACACATTGTGGTAATAACGCATCATCTTCCCACATTGGAGGTCGTTGCACCTTACCATAAAGATTCAGTGTTGAATAGTGCATTTGCTACCGATTTGAACCAGCTTATAGCTGACAATCGCATTGATGCGTGGATTTACGGACATTCCCACACCAATATTGATGCTGAGATAGACGGTACGAAGGTTGTGTGCAATCAAATGGGATATGTTTTTGAAAACGAACATATCGCCAATGGTTTTGATTCAGGTAAGTACCTTGTCTTGTGAAATGCGTAAGCTAATCAGCAATACGCTTTAAAGCCTCAATATATCATATAGTAAACAAAGATACGCCTGTTTGCATATTATATGATATATTGTGGCTTAATACTTTCAGTTATTCGAAAATTTCCAATAACTGAATTTTTGCTTGCCAAAAGAAAAAGATATAACTCCACTCTCAACTTGACTTTAATGGCCGTTATTATATACACGGGCAATAAAGTCAAGTCAAACAGAGGGGAAAATGGAAAAAGGCTTCGACTGATTTTTTCTCTTTTGGTCAGCAAACAATATCCATGAAAATCGTGCATTTAGTTGACATCATCGGTGAAAACATCACGGAATTTTGTACCTTTGTAGTCGGATAGAAGATAGGTGAACTTCATTGAGGATACAATATTTCCTCATGGTTCTGATTCATTGAGAAAAGAGTGTAAAACAGCCTCAAAAACAAGTCTCAGAGATCTCAAAAACAACTTTTCTACCGATTAAATTGCAATAATCTATCATTCAGGCAGCTATGTATACTGCATCGAAAACCAGTAAAAATTTAACAGGGAAACACATCTGTTTCAACAATCCCCAAAGAGAGTAGCCCCGGTATTACTTATACCCGTTTTTGACACTTTGCACTTTCTGCATTCTGAGAATCGCATATTTCCACCCGTTGGCAGACGTAAGCGAAAATATGCGAACGAAAATCCGTATCTTCTTCATAAATAGCAAAATACAGAAATATGTACAACTCAAATAAACGGGAAACAGTCGACTGTCCATACGAAAATGTTCTTTTCACGGAAGAAAAAGAGCGTTCCCAGTAGAAATATTCATTTTTCCTATGAGGGAAGTTAACATCCATCACGCCAGAAGTTAACAACTCTCGCGTAAGAAATTAATATCCCTCACGTGGGAAGTTAACATCTCTCGCACGGAAAATGTAAAGCCGATGGGTATTCGGTAAAAACATTGTATATTCATGCACAAAATCATACGCTTTCGGAATTTACGGGAAGTATGTATGTCAGTAAAAGGGGCGATTTAGAAACAGGAATCGCCTCATAAGTACTATTTTAAAATCAATTTGACAAATAGATATGCCAAGTTTATAATCTCTAGGAAATCCGTCCGGTTCTCCGTGAAGCCTTACATTTATTTTGATATTTGACAAGCTGCCCGAAACGGCAAGTTATCTGAACAATTACTCTTTGCCAACAAAAATCCATCGAACATCATGGGATAGAAATGATGACAGGACATCAAATCAAGCATCCTCCCAAAGATTATGTAAAAGACGAAACATTCAGAACAAAAGTTTCTACCTTTGCCAAAAAATAATAAAAACACTGTAACAACCATGCCCATCATCCAAATATCTTCCCTCTCCCACCCCGGAGTAGAAATATTCAGCACCCTCACTGAAGCGCAATTACGTAACCGTATAGAGCCTTCAAAAGGTATCTTTATTGCAGAAAGTCCTAAGGTTATCACTGTGGCTTTAGAAGCAGGATATGAACCTCTTGCTCTTTTATGCGAAAAAAAGCATATCACCGGAGATGCCGCCACTATCATTGGACGATGTGGAGACATACCTGTATATACGGGTGACAGAGAATTACTTGCCACACTCACCGGCTATACTCTCACACGGGGTGTTCTGTGCGCCATGCGCCGTCCGCAGCCACGCAACATTGAGGAAGTATGCCGGGATGCGCGCCGCATCGTGGTGGTGGATGGCGTGGTGGATACTACCAATATCGGTGCTATCTTTCGCTCGGCCGCTGCTTTGGGGATAGATGCGGTACTGCTCACACCTACCTCGTGCGACCCACTGAACCGCCGTGCAGTAAGAGTATCCATGGGATCGGTATTTCTTGTTCCGTGGACTTGGATGGAAGGTCCACTCAACCGCCTGAATGATTTGGGATTTCGTACAGCTGCCATGGCACTTACCGACAATTCAATCTCCATAGACCATCCCGCGCTGGCAAAAGAAACCAAACTTGCCATTATAATGGGGACTGAAGGAGACGGGCTCGCACACGAAACAATAGCCGGAGCAGACTACGTGGTCCGTATTCCGATGGCACACGGAGTTGATTCACTCAATGTGGCGGCAGCTGCCGCTGTAGCGTTTTGGGAACTCCGTACACGAGGATCAGGCAAATAAACCTTCTATGGCAACTTTAATAACTCCTTCCTGCCTGTTTTCAAAGATGTGATACGCCTTCTCTATTTCGTTCAAAGGAAAACGATGGGTAATGAGGGGGGTAGTGTCAATCTTGCCTTCACCGATCAGACGGAGGATTTCCGCGCAATCGCAACCATCCACTCCACCGGTTTTGAAGGTCAGATTTTTACCATACATATCAGGCAAAGGAAGAAGTTGCGGTTTATCGTAGAGTGCCACGACGGTGACCACAGCATTGGGCCGGGCACATTCCCAAGCTAAACGGAAAGTATCTTCAGTACCCGCCACTTCCAACACGACATCGGCTCCGCCATGTTCGCTGTTTTGAAACACAAACTCCTTGCAGTTTTCCGGTCCCGTCACCTGTACATCAGGATAGTGTTCACGGACAAAACGAATTCTTTCGGGAGACTTCTCGCAGACAATAATGCGTTTAGGTTGCTTCAACAGGACACAAAGCAAAGTACAAATACCCGTAGGACCGGCACCGATGACAAGAACCGTATCCTCTCCGGAAATCTCTGAGATACGGGCTGCCCAGAAGCCAGTTGCCAGTACATCACCCACAAAAAGTGCTTGTTCATCGCTCACTGTATCCGGAATGCGGTTCAAGCCTTGGTCGGCATAAGGAACTCTGACGTACTCTGCCTGACCGCCATCAATGCGACAACCTAAAGCCCAACCGCCATCAGGATCCGTACAATTATTTACATATCCATGACGGCAGAAAAAACATCCACCGCAGAAAGTCTCAACATTTACAGTTACCCTGTCACCGCATTTTATTGAAGTAACGTCCTGCCCCACTTGCTCTACGATACCCACCATTTCGTGTCCGACCGTAATTCCCGGAACCGCACGGGGCACACTACCATGCTTAATATGGAGGTCGCTGGCACAGATACTGCCCAGTGTTACACGCACAATCGCATCACGCGAGTCTTTCAGTTCTGGTATCGGTTTCTGCAACAATTCAAATTTTCCGTGTTCAATGTATGTATATGCTAACATAATATTTTACCTCCGATTAATCATTCATCCTATTACAAAGAAACAAATATAAATATTTTATGAATTGGCAGAACAATAAATGGCAAGATTTCTGTAACTTTGCATAATTGATAACTTTACAATATCTATTCCCAAAGCAGTTATTTTATGGCAGATAATTATCTTGAAAATCAATATGAAAAATACCAGGCACGCAAAGCTGCTTGGGAAAGAGAACGTAAATATGGCAATCATAGTAAAAAGAAAAAGGTGTTGCACCATCCACGGTTAGAGGAAAATATTAATGAGGAGATCATATCCGGATCAGAAGAAGAGAGCGAGAATATTTTTCACATCAATACAGACAATGACTATTCCATTGATGATTGAATACCCATGTTACACCACTTCCATACTCCGATAGCAGACATCCCCCTACCCGAGAAATTTACATACCCGTTCTGTTACACGCCTCATCCGCTTTGTGTATTGGCTGCGAAAGAGGTGCAAGATTATCTTTCACACCAACAAGCGTGGAAAGAGGAATTGAAATTGGGTAAAATGTTCGGAGTATTGGTAGTACAGACTAAAGAAGGAGAAACCGGTTACCTTGCTGCTTTTTCAGGTATTCTGGCAGGAAAGAACATACATCCTTTTTTTGTTCCGCCGATATATGATTTACTATGTCCGGAGGGCTTTTTCAAGATTGAGGAAGAAAAGATATCCCAAATCAATGTGCATATCAGGGAACTGGAAGAAGAGGAAGAATACAAAGAGTTGACCGGACAGCTTTCCGTATTGGAGCTAAAGGCGCAAGAAGCATTGAGTAGAACGAAACAACAGATGAAAGCCGCCAAAGAGAAACGGGAAGAACGAAGAAAAGCAACTATTCTCTCAAAGGAAGAAGAAGCGGTATTGATACGGGAAAGTCAGTTTCAGAAAGCAGAATACAAACGGCAGGAACGTTTTTGGAAAGAAGAAACCGGTAAGCTGCAAAGGCAGGTTGATGACCGGAAATGCCGGATACAGCGGTTGAAAACAGAACGTAAAACACGTTCTGCCGCCCTGCAGCAACAATTATTTGAACAATTCAAGATGCTCAATTTCCGGGGAGAGTCTAAAGACTTATGTGAAATCTTTGAACAGACCGTTCATAAAACACCCCCTGCCGGAGCTGGAGAATGCGCCGCTCCCAAACTGTTGCAACAAGCCTATCTGCATGACTGGAAACCGATTGCAATGGCTGAATTCTGGTGGGGAGCGTCTCCTAAAACAGAAATACGCTACCACGGACATTACTATCCGGCATGTAAAGGGAAGTGTGAACCCATCTTACAGCATATGCTGCAAGGACTTGAGGTGGACGAAAACCCTATGCTGAAAAGTATGCAAAGTATAACGGAAAAACTTGAGGTGGTGTATGAAGACGAATGGCTGGTGGTTGTCAACAAACCGGCAGGAATGTTATCGGTACCCGGAAAAAAAGAGACAGTTTCGGTTTACAGCATAATGCGTAAACAATATCCCGCAGCAGATGGACCTATGATAGTCCACCGTCTTGATATGGCCACATCCGGTTTACTGATAATTGCCAAAAGCAAACGTGTACATCAAAATCTGCAAGCGCAATTCAAAAGCCGTCTCGTTAAGAAACGTTACATTGCTTTGCTCGAAGGGAAGATTTCCGAAAATAAAGGCACTATTGAACTTCCGCTCTGTCTTAATCCGCTGGACCGTCCACGACAGATGGTACATACAGAATACGGGAAACCGGCTGTCACTGATTTCCAGGTATTGGAACGCAGAGATAAGTATACCCGTGTCGCTTTCTATCCACGTACGGGGCGTACTCATCAACTTAGGGTACATGCCGCCCATCCCCTTGGTTTACACTGTCCCATCATGGGCGATGAACTTTACGGAAGAAAGGCCGAACGGCTGTACCTGCATGCCGAAGCACTGGAGTTTGTACATCCTGTGACAGAAGAAACTATTAAGATAACTCAAAAAGCCGATTTTTAATATCAAAATCTATGATAACCCAACCTACTCCAAAGGATTACGACGAACTGCTGGCGTTATGGGAAGCTTCCGTCCGAAGTACCCATCATTTCCTTACCGAAGAGAATATACTTTTTTATAAATCTTTGATACGGGAGGAATATTTTCCTACCGTAGATTTATATATCATTCGTAATCGGGAAGGAAAGATAACCGCCTTTATGGGATTGAGTGACGAACTCATTGAAATGTTGTTTGTGCACCCTGATGAACAAGGTAAAGGATATGGAAAACGGTTGATGAAGTACGCTATCCACAATAAGCATATTTATAAGGTGGACGTCAATGAGCAAAATGAACAAGCTCTCCAATTTTATCTGTATTTAGGTTTCGAAGTGGCAAGCAGGGATGCAACAGATTCGACAGGTAATCCTTTTCCTATCTTACATTTACAAATTCAAATTTAATAATCGTATGAGAATACATCATTTAGCAATCTGGACTTTCCGTTTGGAAGCAATGAAAGAGTTCTATACCCGATACTTCAAGGGTATCAGTAATGAAAAGTATATCAATCCGAAAAAAGGATTCGAATCTTATTTTATCCGGTTTGAAGGAGGAATTGATTTGGAATTAATGAGCCGTCCCGATGTACAGAATACTCCGGTTGAAGAAAACAGATTAGGACTGACTCATTTCGCATTCTCGTTTGACAGTAAAGAGGACATATTACAACAAACTGAAATGCTGCGTTCGGCTGGATATACTATTGCAGGTGAACCTCGCACTTCGGGTGACGGATACTTTGAGAGTGTTGTACTTGATCCTGACGGCAACCGGATAGAATGTGTATTTAAGGTTTAAATATATCCCAAGCTATAAAAAGATTCTACATTAGTCATGTAAGAAGTGCAGTTTCCGTATATTATATCCTCTCCTTTGGGCTGAAGCAATCAATTTACCTTTGATATCTTCAGCCAGATGGGGATTACGACTCAATATCCAAAGATATTTATCGGAACTGCTACCTACCAAGGCATAGCTATAGTTCTCCTTATCCAATTCCAGAACATAATAATCGAAATAGAACCAAAGGAAAAAAGAGACTTTCAACTTACCGGGTTGTTTTTCATCGGGACGGTAAGCATGTCCCACAGCACGTTTCTTCACTCCATTTTTAAGACCTGCATTTTCTACCCGTATCTTTCCGTCGGATGACAGGGAATAAGTGGCTGTTACATCGGTCATTCCTTGTTCAAAGGAGTTATCATAACGGGCTATTTCATACCAAAGTCCCATATAACGGGCAACATCCAAAGAAGGTACCGTCCGTGTATCCGGCAGTTTCAATAATGACTCAATGGTAGGCACGGAAAATGTGAAACCGGCTTCAAGCAAGCGGGAAGGCGAAACCGTCTGTCCATTCAGCAGGACACTGCTCATTTCACCCAAGAGAGAATGAAAAACCCAACCCGGCACAGGCACGGTTGCCCAAGCATGGTAGGCTATCGCCAATGCATGCGCCAGATGTTTCTGCGATATAAATTGTGGGGCTACTACATTATAAACACCTTGCGTATCTTTATGCTCTATTAAAAAAGTGACGGCACGGCATACATCCTGTATACTCACCCAAGGAAAAGTCTGCTTGCCCGAACCGATTACGGCAGAGAACTTTGTATGAATTAAAGGTAAAACCATCTGTTGCATAGCACCGCCATCCGGTGCAAGAACAACTCCCAAACGAGTGATGACCATACGGACATCAGATGGACACTTTTGAGCCTCCGCTTCCCACTCACAGCACAGTGAAGCCAAGAAACCCTCGGCAATCATGTCATCCTGCTCGCTATAGTATCCCCGTGAAGGATAATAACCGACGGCCGACACAGACAACATCACTTCAGGCCGTTTCTGCGCCGCCTTCATAGCTTTTACCAATCGGGAAGTCACTCCGATACGGCTATGACGTAGTTCACATTTGTATTTGGGAGTCCAACGCCGGTTGATAGAAGCACCTGCCAAATTAACAAGTGCATCACATCCTTCCAAAGATTCTACCAATTGCTGGAAAGCATCTTCCTGCAAAAATCCCCTTCCGATAGGAATAACCTGGTGATGATGTTCTGTCAGATATTCCATGAGATGCGTCCCTATAAAGCCGGATGCTCCGCTTATTGCAACTTTCATAACTCTAATTTTATTATTATAACGAAAGGAGCTCCTCTTTAGTTCGCGTCAACTCAATATCAAGACTACAATTGAATAATCTTTACTCAAAACTACGTAATAATTTAATTTCTTCCGCCCAAAGTGTTTCGTCCGGAGTCTCCAGAACAATGGGCAAGTCATTAAAACGTTCGTCTTTCATAAAGCGTTTGAAAAAATCTATACCAATCAATCCTTTTCCGATGCTATCATGACGGTCTACCCTGCTTCCTAAGGCTTTCTTGGAATCATTTAAATGGATACCACGAAGATAATTGAAACCAACGATGGTATTAAAGTCATCAAAAACCTTATCATAGTCGTTCACAATGTCATATCCCGCCGTATAAGTGTGACAGGTATCAAGGCAAACGCCCACCCGCGATTTATCTTCCACACGATCAATGATATACTTTAATTGCCAAAATTCATTACCTACATTACTGCCTTGCCCAGCTGTATTCTCTATTACGGCCGTCACATTTTGTGTTTTGTCCAAAGTAATATTTATAGATTCTGCCACCTTGTCCAAACATGCTTCCACTGAAATCTTATTGAGATGGCTACCTGGATGAAAATTTAATAATCTCAACCCCAATTCCTCACAACGTTGCATCTCATCTAAAAAAGCAGCACGGCTTTTTATCAGGCCTTCCTCTTCGGGATGTCCCAGGTTTATCAAATAACTGTCATGTGGCAGAATATAATAGGCATCAAAATCATACTTCGCACAATTCTCTTTAAATAAAGAGATATTTTCTGGCATCAAAGGCTTTGCCACCCATTGGCGTTGATTCTTGGTAAACAGGGCGAAAGCATTCGCTCCAATTTCGTGGGCATTGACAGGAGCCAACTCCACACCTCCGCTTACACTTACATGTGCACCGATATATTTCATAACCATACTATTTTAGAATTCAACAATTATTCCTCTATAAATTTCCATTGAGAAACTTTCATGTCCACCATTCCACTCTTGCGGAACTGTACACCTTCACTTTCCAGCAAAGCCCTTTGTTCTACCCAAAACGGTACCAACCTTCCCTGACTGTTCACTACCCTGTGACAGGGCAGATGCAACTCCGAAGGTACATCATGCATGACATGTCCTACCATACGCGAACACTGAGGTCTACCTATAAGAAAGGCAACCTGCCCGTAGGTTACTACCTTTCCGGACGGAATGGCAGCAACCACATTGTATACTTCCTGTTGAAAAGCACCTTTGTCCATGAAAAACTTTTTTCAGGACAAAGATATAATTTATTTGGCAGGTAACTGAATGTCGTCTATAAGAAAGTACTTGCTCCAAGAATATTATGCAAGTAAGTGACATTCCGGTCATTTATTATTCCTCCATCAGGAGTAAATAATATCTGATATTTCGTCTGTACATTCGGCATTCCTATCTCTACGGCAACAATCGACTGCCATTTAGGGAACTGTACCCACGTTACATTCTGTACTTCACCACCAGCAAACTGACTGGCGGCAAAAGCATTGAATACCGCTGCCGGTACCTCATCCATCGTTACCCAATCGGTTTGCTTCATCACCCATTGGGCATCCGAGTTGAACCATACTCTGGTATCAAAAGCATTCATCATAAAATCCGCTACATAATAATTTCCATCCTGCGACCAGGCGATATCATTAGCAGCAGGATACATTTTTTTTAGAGCATTCTGTACATTGACAGGTGTATAACCGGCAAATACCGAAACTGATGTAAAGAACATTGACAGCAGAAAAGATAATTTCAATTTATTCATGACCAAACAATTTATCATTAGTCTGTTATCAACAGCATTCCAATGATTTTGTTTGGCTCATTCAATACCATTAAAAAGGAAATTTTACGTCTATAAAGATAAAATTATCGTTTTTCTCCATTATTCCACTATCTTTGTTCTGAAAATAAACTCTGTTATAAATGACGGTCAAATCCATGTCACGCGTTCAACGAGAACAACAGACGATAGAACAAATGATTACCCTTTATTGCAGAAAGAAAGAGGGTAATAAAGAGTTATGTTCCCAATGTAAGGAATTAATAGAATATGCGCATACAAGATTATCCCGCTGTCCTTTTGGAGAAAAAAAGTCAACCTGCAGACTGTGCACCATTCATTGCTATAAACCCGAAATGAAAGAACAGATGCGGAAAGTGATGCGGTTTACCGGGCCAAGAATGCTGCTATACCATCCTATAGCAGCACTCCGGCATTTATGGCAAGAACATTTTCAATTGAAATAGTATAAGAAAACAGCTACTCCTTCGAGTGCTTTCTTCTTCTCGCCTTGAATTTCAATGGCAAATTTGATTTCTGCCTTTGCCACTCCCCGTAGGTTGGACAAAGATTGTAAAGTTGCTACCAGACGGATACTCTGTCCAGACAATACCGCTTGACCGAATTTCATTTTATCCATACCATAGTTAATCATCATCTTCAGGTTATTTACCTCAATAATCTGATTCCACAAATGAGGCAACATAGATAGGGTAAGATAACCATGAGCAATGGTACTCTTGAAAGGACTCTCCACATGGGCACGTTCCGGATCAACATGAATCCACTGATGATCCAATGTTGCATCGGCAAAAAGATTGATACGCTCCTGAGTAAGTTGCACATACTCAGAAATACCAAGTTGCTGACCTATTAACTTTTCAAAATCTTCATACGAGTTGATAATTACTTTTTCCATATATTTTTTGTTTTATTTAATAAATAGTGTCATAAACCGTGACAAAGATACATTTCTATCTCCCATTTCTTTTCATTTCTACGGATTATTTCTATTTTTGTAACCATATACATCTGTATTAATTTATCAGAAATACTTCTGTATGAACGCTAAATTAGATTATAACTTACTATCAGAAATAATACTTAATGCCAACATAGGCTGTTGGGAAGCAGACTTACAAAATGCAAACTATATCTGTTCCGAATATATTTCCAGCCTATTGGGTTTAAAAGAAGACGGGGTTATCAGTTTCGAAGACTTCAATAAACGAATTCTGAAAGAGGAACATCCTCTTACTACAGTTCATTCTTTTAACAACGCACAACAGTCGAAAGAGATTGTATATCTACTTGATACGATCAAAGGCCCTATGTGGATACGTAGTAAAGTTTGTATGCAGAAAACAGATGAAAACGGGAACTGCAAGATTTATGGTATAGCCGAAGTACAAGACGGTCCCAACATGTCATCTGCCTCACAAGTACTGCAACAACAGGAACGATTATTACACAACATTTATAAGAATTTGCCGGTAGGCATCGAACTCTATAACATCCAGGGGATACTGATAGACTTGAATGACAAGGAGTTGGAAATGTTTCATCTAGAACAGAAGGAAGACTTGCTGGGTATCAATATCTTCGAAAATCCCGTCTTCCCAAACGAAATGAAAGAAAAGCTGAAGAAACATGAAAATGCAGACTTTACTTTTCGTTATGACTTCTCTCAAATAGGAACTTACTATAATTCAAAAAAGAAAACAGGCACGATAGATTTGGTAACTAAGGTAACCACGTTGTACGATGAGCATCATATTCGAACCAACTATCTGCTGATTAATGCAGATAAAACCGAAACGACTGTAGCCTACAACAAAATTCAGGAGTTCGAAAGTTTCTTCGAACTGATAGGCAATTATGCCAAAGTGGGATATGCCCACTACAACCTGCTTACCCAAGAAGGGAATGCCCAACAAAGTTGGTATATCAACATCGGTGAAAAAGAAAAGACACCGCTATCCGAAATTATCGGAACATACGGTCATATTCACCCCGAAGACCGCCATTGTATACTCGGCTTTCTGGATAATGCAAAAAAAGGGACAGAGAACAAATTCAACAAAGAGATACGCGTTCTCAGAGAAGACGGCAGTTATTCATGGACGCATGTCAATCTGATAGTGAAAACATACGCTCCCGAACGGAACAATATAGAACTAATCTGCATCAACTACGATATCACCCACCTGAAAAACACGGAATTCATGTTGATACAAGCCAAGGAAAAAGCAGAAGAAGCGGATCGCCTGAAGTCGGCTTTCCTCGCCAATATGAGCCACGAAATACGCACACCGTTGAATGCAATTATCGGATTTTCCAGCCTGCTCCCTTACGTGGACGATGCCAACGAACGCGACCAATATATTTCACTAATTAACCGTAACAACGATCTGCTACTGAACATTATCAACGATGTACTGGACTTGTCGAAAATAGAATCCGGCCACATTGAACTACATCCTACCTGGTTCAATCTGTCGGAACTGATCGACGAAAGTTGTGCCGAGTATAAACAAAACGCTCCGGCAGGTGTAGAAATCAGAACCCGTTATCCGGCAAATGCCTACTTAATAGAACAAGACTTGATGCGTATTAAACAAGTGCTGAACAATCTTATTTCGAACGCATTGAAGAATACGACCGTCGGCTACATCGAAGTTTCCTATAAGATAGACCGATCTGAAGCAAAAATCAACATTACCGACACTGGACGCGGAATCCCCCAGGACAAACTCGACACGATATTCGAACGGTTCGAGAAGGTAAACTCCTTCATACAAGGAGCCGGACTGGGTCTGTCTATTTGTAAGTCCATCATGGAAAGAATGGACGGAAGCATCGGAGTTACATCTACCGTAGGGACAGGCAGTACATTTACCATCACATTCCCATGCCAAGTGCAACCAGCCGGACGACAGAAACAAAAAAAATTATAGAATGAAAGCCATTATCATAGGAGCCACCTCAGGGATCGGCCAAGAAGTTGCCAGATTATTAGTAAAACAAGGTTGGCATATAGGAGTTTCAGGAAGACGGGAAGAGGCATTACGAGATTTTCAACGGATTGCTCCCCGACAAATTGAAATACAACCATTGGATATTACCCGTGAAGATGCCCTTCTACACCTTCAAACATTGATAGAAAAATTAGGAGGGATGGATTTGTTTCTCCTCAGTTCAGGTATAGGCAGTCAGAACCCTACTTTGCAACCAGAGGTCGAGATTAACACGGCACGTACCAACGTAGAAGGTTTTATCAGGATGACTACCGCCGCTTTCAATTATTTCAAGGCAAAAGGAGGAGGGCACATTGCAGTAATCAGTTCCATAGCCGGTACCAAAGGCTTAGGTATAGCCCCCGCCTATTCTGCTACCAAACGTTTCCAAAATACTTATATCGACGCCCTTGCACAACTTACTCATATGGAACATCTGAATATCCGCTTTACGGATATACGTCCCGGTTTCGTTGCTACAGATTTATTGAAGAACGGGAATTATCCGATGTTGATGCAAACAGACCGTGTAGCCCGCTACATCGTGAAAGCACTGGATAGGAAAAAACGTATAACCATCATTGACGGAAGATACCGGACACTCGTTTTTTTCTGGCGCCTCATTCCACGCTGGTTATGGGAACGGTTTCCTATAAAGAATTAAAAGTGGCATCACCTCTCGCAACCTATTTGCACAATTAATATGAATATCGTACCTTAGACGGCAGAACCAACAAAAAACAGGATAATGAAAAAGAATTCCATCCATATATTGGCTACCGCTGCCATTGCTCTTTGTGTAGGTACTACTCTTCCATTTCTGTTGAGTAATACACAACTCAATGAGCAAGAATCCATAAAATCAGAAGTTCCCTATTGTGTTACTCCCCCTACTGTTCCCGATAAAATTTCTTTTGCTGGACAAGTAATAACCTTCAAGCGTTATGATCATCGCGAAAGAATGGACAGAGAGTTGATGTCATTTACTTATATGCACTCCACAACCATGCTTACCGTGAAACGTGCCAATCGGTATTTTCCAATAATCGAGCCCATACTGAAAGCCAACGGTGTTCCCGACGATTTCAAATATCTCGCCGTCATCGAGAGTAATCTGAATACACTTGCCCGCAGTCCGGCAGGTGCAGTGGGTTTATGGCAATTTATGCCCACTACCGGAAGGGAGTTCGGATTGGAAGTCAATGCCAATATCGACGAACGCTATCACGTTGAAAAAGCCACGCTGGCTGCCTGTAAATATTTAAAACAAGCCTACACTAAATATAACAACTGGCTCTGCGTTGCCGCTGCCTATAATGGTGGACAGGGACGCATCTCTTCGGAACTGCAGAAGCAACTTGCCTCACAAGCAGTTGACCTTTGGCTGGTAGAAGAAACTTCACGTTATATGTTCCGGCTACTTGCTGCCAAAGCAGTCATCAACAACCCTCAACGATATGGATTTCTGCTGAAACGTGAACATTTATATCCACCTATTCCTTACCGAAAAGTAACGGTGACTACCGGTATCAGTAATCTTGCCGAATATGCCCGTCAACAAGGTATCACGTTTGCCCAACTGAAAGATGCCAATCCTTGGTTACGTCAACATGAACTACAGAATAAAAGCGGTCGTATGTATGAACTGAAAATACCATCGCAAGCGGGAATGTACTATGACCCGAAACAGACGGTACCCCATAACAAGAATTGGGTGATTAACTAAAAAAGGATTTTTTCTTATCAGACAATAATTTAATCCTGTTTTTCCGTCAAAAACTTCCAATAACGCACCGGCATATCCTGCCGGTGTTTTCGTGGATTAAGACGTTCTTTGATGCAAATAGCCTTGAAGTAGGTTTTCCATAACTGCTGAAAAAGCTTTTCATCCTTGTCCATCAAACTTTCATCCAACATTCCCGTTACAAAATGTCCTTCACGGGTATCTTCATCGAAAGTAACCATACGGATTTCCTTCAAGTCATAATAATAACCATATGCACGTTTGACGTCATAAATCAACCATCGTTGGTCGGCAAAACGGTTACGAAAATGTTCAACAGCAAGTGGAAGAGCATTGAATTGAGGTTCCAATGCCGCAAAAAAAGTACCGTCCGCCGCTTTCTGAAAACGAACGAACTGTAACATGCGTATCCGTTCCCAATCCACCTTTTTCCATATCTTAGAGAGTTCCAATACGTCAGGATCGGCAAAATTCGTTTCAATGGAACGGGGGGTATCAATGGCTTTACGGATGTAACGAAACAATAACATGGGTACCTCAGGCAGTTCGGAAAGCCAACTCTGCGTAAGACAGGCCAAAGCACCGGACGAAAGTTTCTTCTGTAATCCCCGCCATACTCGTCCCGCTTTCCCTTCATCGGTAATCACCGTGAAAACTTCATCATGGAACAAAGGCAGTAGCTCTCCTTCCGGCTGTAATACATCCGGGAAAATACGACGTGCATAGGCTTCGAAAACAGAAGTCAGCAAACCTTCAAACGTATTATCAAAAACAAATATCACCATACATTCATTACAAAAGAGATAAAAGCAGAAACATCGATCGACATACCTCCATTCAATCGTATACTAAATGTCACTCATGCGTATACCCATTGTCTCTTGCCCAAACGCCATTAGTTATCAGTAGCATACATATCATACATAAATTATGACAATCTTCATACCCGGCATCAGTTTTAATCCTCTCCGAAATCAAGTGTCAGTTGACGGTCGTCAGCCTTTTTCTTGGGTTTCTGTATCAACAAGTTACGTACCCCCTGTGGGGTCAATTCATTGACTGTGCACATAGGTAGCTCATTACAAGTAATGAAGTATTGCGCTTTCTTCATCACCACCCCTATTTTCTTTAACTGATAAAAACCTAATTTGGAAAAACGACGTGATGCCACTATCAGGCGGGCGGACTTCACACCGATACCCGGAATACGAAGTAACATTTCATAATCAGCCCTGTTCACATCCATCGGAAAGTGTTCGGGATGGCGCAGCGCCCACGATAGTTTAGGATCAATCTCCAAATCAAGATCAGGATAAATGTCATCAACTATCTCTTCTACCTTGAACTGGTAGAAACGCATCAACCAGTCCGCCTGATAAAGGCGATTTTCACGTACCAAAGGCGGTTGTTTCAAAGCAGGCAGACGAGTATCGTATGTATTTACCGATACATAACCGGAATAATAAACGCGCTTCATCGAAGGACCTTTATAGAGAGCGGACGAAAGAAAGAGAATATCCTTATCGGTTTCAGAGGTAGCTCCCACTATCATTTGCGTACTTTGTCCGGCAGGGGCAAAACGAGGCGCATGACGATGTTTTTTACGTTCTTCCGAACTCTCCAATACTCCTTGTTGGATATAACGCATCGGCAGATATACACTCTTATGATCTTTCTCGGGTGCAAGGCGTTTCAAGTTTTCTTCTTTCGGTATTTCCACATTGACACTGAGACGGTCAGCATATAATCCTGCCTCATTCACCAATTCACGGCTTGCGCCGGGAATACTTTTCAGATGAATATATCCATTGAAACGATGTATGGTCCGCAAGTCTTTTGCCACGCGCACCAGCCGTTCCATGGTATAATCGGGATTGCGTATCACACCGCTACTAAGAAACAAGCCTTCGATATAATTACGGCGATAAAACTCCATTGTCAAGTCTACAAGTTCACTGACCGAAAGTGTGGCACGCGGTAAGTCGTTGCTACGACGGTTGATACAATACGCACAGTCATAAATACAGTAATTGGTCAGCATCACCTTCAACAAAGAGATACAACGACCATCCTCGGCAAAACTGTGGCAGATTCCCCATCCACCCACGGTATTACCTACCATACCTGCCTTGTTGGAGCGCACAGTACCACTGGAAGAACAAGATACATCATACTTTGCCGACTCTGCCAGTATCTTTAGTTTATTAAGTACGTTTTCATCCATATTACTCGTGCCAAATGTAATAATAATACCAATATAAACAAAAAAAGACCGCCTATCGTGGCAGTCTTTCACAGCATTAAATCTGCGTTTTTTCTTTACTTACTTAGCAGCAGCCAAAGATGCTTTGCGGAATTCTTTCATTGCTTTTTCGATTTCCAAAGAAGCCTTACGTGCACGAGTACCGGCTGCCTTGTTACCATTTTCCAACTGTGCATTTGCATCTTTCGCAAATGCTGCATACAATTCTGCAACTTTTTCAACTAATTCTTTCATAATCCTTTTTTAATTACTTCGTTAATAATGTCCGACAAAAATACACTCTTTCTTGAAATAAATACAGAAAAACGATATTTTTTTTGAAATATTGCCCAAATTCGGCGCAAAAAAAAGCTCTTACACGTTTTTTATCTACTTTTGCAGACATGAAAACGTTTACAGATGCCGAATACATACATGCTCTCATAGCCGAAGGAGAGCATCAGCAACAGGATTTCAAATTCGAAATATCCGATGCACGGAAGATTGCCAAAACGTTATCTGCTTTCTCAAATACTGACGGCGGACGGTTACTCATTGGAGTAAAAGATAACGGAAAAATTGCAGGTGTACGCTCAGATGAAGAACAATATATGATAGAAGCCGCCGCACAAATCTACTGCCGTCCGGAGGTCAATTACAGTATGTGTACTTATCAGGTAGAAGGGCGTAGTGTATTAGTTATACAAGTTGCCGAAAGTGACCGTAAGCCAGTATATGCTAAAGATGAAACCGGAAAGTATTTGGCCTATCTCCGTATCAAAGATGAAAATATCCTGGCTACTCCTGTACATCTACGTGTATGGCAACAAAGTAAAAGTCCTAAAGGTGAACTGATGGAATATACGGAACGTGAACAACTGTTGCTCAACTTACTGGAAGAAAACGACCAGTTATCATTGAACCGTTATTGCCGTCTTGCCCATCTTTCTCGCCGTGCGGCAGAACACCTTCTTGCAAAATTTGTCCGTTACGACATTGTGGAGACAGTATTCGAAGGACATAAGTTCCATTTCAAACTAAAGTAAATTACAAGTTACGAATTTTGGTGTAAACCAACTTATTTAGTACTTTTGCATCCGCAACTGCATGGCGGTTCGTAGTTTGTAATTCGTAAATTATAATTCATCATGGGTATATTTACCAAATTATTTAGAAAGAATACCGAAGGAGTTCCTTCAAGGAACGTGGAAGATTTCGTGTCTTTAACACGTGTTTACTTCCAGTCAGTGATAGCTGCCAATCTGGGCATCACCAATATCCGTTTTGTGCCGGATGTAGCCAATTTCAAACGTTTATTCAAAATCCCTACTCAGGGAGGACGCTTGGGACAAGCTGAAAAAACGGCTTCCCGCAAAATGTTGATGCAGGACTATGGTATCAGCGAAAACTTTTTTAAAGAAATCGATATCTCTGTAAAGAAACATTGCCGGACTCAAAATGATGTACAAGGGTATCTCTTCATGTATCAAGGATTTTCCAATGACTTAATGATGTTGATGGGTAACCTTATGCAATGGAAATTCCGTGTGCCTTCTATCTTTAAAGGTGCACTACGCAGCATGACTGCAAAAACCGTACATGATGTATGTACCAAGACTGTTTGGAAAAAAGACGATGTACACAAAACAGCAGCTACGGTACGCCAATACAAAGAACGCCTGGGATACTCCGAAGAATGGATGTCGGAATATGTATATAATGTGGTGATGTTGGCTAAAAAAGAACCGAAGAATAAAGAAATGGAAAAGAAATAATCCCTTATCTATTCTGTTAGTAAAACAAAAAGAACCATAAAGTATTCCACAAGGTAAAAGGCGAGGTAGAAAGACCTCGCCTTTTTTATTATTTTTATAGGATAATAATAAAAAAACAACTGCTTATGAAACAAAAGAAAATGCTTGCACTCACTCTTTCACAACTGGAACAACTTTATCGGCACGAACTCCCTGAGTTGGTATGTATTGCCACCCAAAGCGACAATGCGGAAACTTTCAGAACCAGCCTTTCGAAATATATTGCCGTACATCCGGAAATGAACAGTGAGGCCGGTAAGCAAATTCGACTCTTGATTGAATTTGACGGACAAGAAGTATATGAGCTTTCTACCGAAAGACAATTGACTATATCAACTTTATCAACTCTCTATTCTTTCCTTATCGGTACTATGGAGGAAGAAACCGAAACAGATTTGTTCATTGATCTATTCCAGCTATTCAAATTCCTCCAACAACCCGCCGTTACTCTGCCCTCACCACAGAAGATCAAAACACTCACTGAACGTTGGGCAACCGGCTTGGATGAGGAAGTACAGCAAGTACGTATCAAAAACAAAGAACGCATCATGCATGCGTTGGTACAAAAGATTGAACATCGCAAAAATCCGGCTTCCCGTTTCAACTTCCCCAAAGGAATCAGTTACGAAGAGAAATTCCGATTGGTGGGTGAATGGTGGAATGATTTCCGCTTTCACCTTGCCATGGCAGTTAAAAGTCCGGCCGAACTGAATTGTTTCCTCGGCAATTCCCTTTCTGCCGAAACCATGTATTTGCTTTCGAAGGCGCGCAAGAAAGGAATGCCTTTCTTTGCCACCCCTTACTACTTATCACTATTGAATTGCAACGGTAACGGATATAACGATGATGCCTTACGTAGTTATATCCTTTATTCTCCCCAATTGGTCGAAACCTACGGACAAATACGTGCCTGGGAACGGGAAGACATCGTGGAACCTGGCAAACCTAATGCCGCAGGTTGGCTACTGCCCGACGGGCACAATATCCACCGCCGCTACCCGGAAGTGGCCATTCTCATACCTGACACCATGGGGCGTGCCTGTGGCGGTCTTTGTGCATCTTGCCAGCGCATGTACGATTTCCAAAGTAAGCGTCTCAATTTTGAATTTGATACTTTGCGACCCAAAGAAACATGGGAAAAGAAACTGCGCCGTTTGATGGCATATTTTGAAGAAGACACACAGCTACGCGACATTCTTATTACAGGAGGTGATGCCCTGATGAGCCAGAACAAGACGTTACACCATATTCTGGAAGCAGTTTATCGTATGGCTGTACGTAAACGGAAAGCTAATTTGGAACGTCCGGAAGGAGAAAAATATGCAGAACTGCAACGCATTCGCCTCGGCTCACGCTTACCGGCTTACCTGCCGATGCGCATCAATGATGAACTGGTGGAAATTCTACGAGAGTTCAAAGAAAAAGCATCAACCATCGGTATCCGGCAATTTATTATCCAAACCCATTTCCAAACGCCCTTAGAAGTAACTCCCGAGGCTGCAGAAGGAATACGTAAATTATTATCGGCAGGCTGGCTCATCGATAATCAATTAGTGTATAACGTAGCTGCGTCACGCCGGGGACACACGACACGCCTGCGTCAAGTACTCAATCAATTGGGAATAATCGGTTATTATACATTTTCCGTCAAAGGCTTTGAGGAAAATCATGCGGTGTTCGCTCCAAACAGTCGTTCTGTACAGGAACAAATGGAAGAAAAACGTTTCGGGAAATTATCCAGAGAAGATGCCCATAATCTATCCGTTGCACTTGAAACATCACAAGATCCGGCTGCCTGTATCCGGCATTTTCTGAAAATCAACCATTTACCGTTTCTAGCCACCGACAGAAACGTACTCAATCTGCCTGCCATCGGCAAAAGTATGACTTTCGACATGGTAGGTATCACCCCGGAAGGTAAACGTATTCTACGTTTCGGTCATGACGGTACCCGACGTCACAGTCCGATTATCAATCGGATGGGAGAAGTCTATATCGTCGAAAATAAGTCTATCGCCTCGTATCTGCGCCAACTTCAAGCTATGGGTGAAGATGTAGAAGAATATGCCACTATCTGGAATTATACAGAAGGTAAAACCGAATCTCGTTTCAATCTTTATGAATATCCGGATTTTCCTTTCCGGATAACCGAAAGGATGAGTAATTTGGAGATAGCGGGATAACATTTCTAAAATATTCCGTACTTTTGCAGATAAAAACCAACCACAGGAAAGTATGGAGATAGAACAACATCCCTTGCAGCCTTTCCTCCCCGGCAATGCCCGTCTGTTGATGCTGGGGAGTTTCCCGCCACAAAAAAAACGGTGGTCTATGGAATTTTATTATCCGAATTGGAACAACGACATGTGGCGTATTGTAGGACTTCTCTTTTTTGGCGATAAAGATCATTTTGTTGATAAAACTCATAAAGCATTTTGTAAAGAATACCTCATCAGTTTCTTACAAGAAAAAGGGATTGCCCTGTTCGATACAGCCTCTGCCATCCGGCGCCTGCAGGACAATGCTTCGGATAAGTTCCTAGAAGTGGTGCAACCTACGGATGTCTCTGCCTTGCTGCATCAACTACCGGAATGCAGGGCAATCGTCACTACGGGACAGAAGGCGACCGATACTCTTTGTGAGCAATTCTCTTTGAAAGAGCCCAAAGTAGGAAACTATACGGAATTTATTTTTGAAGAGCGCCCTATGCGTCTCTACCGGATGCCCTCTTCATCCAGAGCTTATCCACTTTCTTTAGAAAAAAAAGCTGCTGCGTATCGCATTATGTATCAGGACTTACAAATGCTGTAAGTAACTTCTACCATAAAATATGCGCACCGGTTACTTGTATATTTGAAAGTTTCCATTACCTTTGCAGCCGCAAACACGGGAGTAGCTCAGTTGGTAGAGCACCGGTCTCCAAAACCGGGTGTCGGGAGTTCGAGCCTCTCCTCCCGTGCAAAAAGAGCTGTAAGCATCTGCTTACAGCTCTTTTTTATTACCGAATATCTATCAGTTTATGTGTCTGCAAACTCAACCGCCATTTTGGATGCCGCATTACACAATCCACCGTCTGGCCGGTATTACTGCAAGAACAAGGCTGTAAAAAGAAATGTTCGGCAGGAAGTAATTCATAAACTCCGATATCCTGCCCCTCATAAACAACCTTCACTTCATCCATACGGGTAATTCCCAATTTTACCCCCTGTTTTGGTGAGCAAGTCACCCAATCTATATTATCCGGCAACGGACGGGTTCCATTTGTTTCAATACAGACATATTTGCCTACCCGGTGCAAACGATCTATAAAACCACTGTCAATCCAAAGAGAGGGTTCACCACCGGTCAATATCACCATCACCGCAGGGTACTTTTTCACTTCCGCCAATATTTCATCATCGGACATCAAAACCCCTTCCTCATGCCGGGTATCACAAAAAGAACATTTTAAATTGCAACCGGAAAAACGGATAAAAACCGCCGGAGTACCCGTATGGTATCCCTCACCTTGAAGACTATAAAATATTTCGTTAATCTTCCTCATAGATGGCGATGTTTGACTCAGACTCCTGAACTTCTACTTTATAGCAAGTAGGTATCTGTTCGCATATCCAACGGGCTATGTTTTCTGCCGTAGGATTAAAAGGAAGCACTTCATTGATATTACGATGATCCAATTTTTCTTTTACTACCTGCTTGATGTAGCTGAAGTCTACGACCATTCCGTCACCATTCAATTCCTTGGAACGACAGAAAACTGTGATTATCCAATTGTGACCATGTAGATTTTCACATTTACTCTGATAGGAAAGTGCCAGGCTGTGGGCAGCCGATACTTCCATACGCTTAATAACTGTATACATACTCTTAATACGCTAATTAATACACTATATAATTATAACCCTGCATCTAATGTCACCTCGATGCAACTGCAAAAATAGAAAAAACTCGTGATTTATCCGTAAGCCTTTTATTTATTCATATACATTCAAAAACCTTAAAAATAAGCTTTCATACCGCAAACATAGTTATTTTTTCTATTTTTGCGATATGAAAGTCCTTTATATTCTGCTTGGAACTCTTTCCTTACTATTAGGCATCATCGGCATCTTTCTTCCGTTGCTGCCTACCACACCATTTCTGCTACTCACAGCGGCACTTTATGTACGAAGTTCGTCGCGCCTATACGATTGGTTACTGAGCCAGAAATATCTGGGTCCTTACATACGCAATTTCCGAGAAAACAAAGCGATTCCACTGAAAGCTAAAATCATATCCGTTTCTCTCATTTGGACAACAATGCTATATTGCATATTTTTTATATTACCCTATTGGTGGCTGAAGGTAATGTTACTACTCATTGCCACGGGAACAACATATCATATTTTGTCGTTCAAGACACTAAAATAAACGGACTATATTTACGATCTCACTACTCCCCCAATTTCTTCAAAAAAACGTCCCAGTCCTTTTCTTGCATCAGCAAGTTTATCTTCCCAATGCTTCACGGAATTTTGCCCGATAATATCCGTCACATACTTCACTGAAATAAACGGCACATTCTTAGCACGGCACACTAATGCTTGCGCATAGGCTTCCATATCGACAACATCACCTTTTACATCCGATAATTCTGTCAAGAAGGTATCTCCCGTGTTACATATCCCCCCACCTTTCCAGTGTAAACAATAACCTTTCTGCACCAACAAGCCGGCTGACTCAATCTCATATTCCACACCAAGATCCACCAGCTTCTGCATGTCACGGTCTATGAAATGACGGCATACCAATATATCTCCTACCTGATGATGAATACTCCCCGCCGTACCCACATTAATAACCAAATCCGGTTGTCCATGACTGATTGCTTCCGAAAGGTAAAACGCAGATTTAGCCTTTCCCACTCCAGTACGGAGATAACCGATTTGTACCTCGTCTTCCCCTATCAAACCGGGAAACTTCAGTTCCGTAAATTCGCCCTGAACGGCATAAGTAACCAAAATTCTCATACTTTCTATTCTTTATCTCATTACTTTCCAAAATAATTATTTCATGATATAACTCTTCAACGCTTCAACATACTCTTCAAAAGCATCTACTCCTTGCGGAGTAATCTTACAAATCGTACAGGGCATCTTCCCCTTGAATGTCTTGGTCACCTCCACATACCCCGCCTTGCCAAGTTTATCTATCTGTACACTGAGATTTCCGGCTGTCGCTCCCGTCTGATGGCGGATATAGACAAAATCAGCCTCTTCGACACTGATAAGCAACGACATCACCGCAAGCCGCAGTTCAGAATGGAGCAAAGGATTCAGTTCTTTAAACATAACAATTGTTTTCTTTCCATATTCTACCTTATCATACCATTGCTTTCCTCGCCTTACCATTCAAATAATATCCCGGTATAATCATCATAAAGACAAAAGCAAATGCGAAAATCAAAATCTGATTCAAACCATGCACACAAACACATCCAGCCGAGGCCAATGCACCCAAGGTTCCACACACCGTCACCACTTTCATCTTTATGATAAGCCCTGTCAGCGCTGTTCCCATCCCCATCATCAGTAAAATGACAAAGAGTACAGACATACTCCAAAAGATGATAGACACACACGACACAAAGAATGCCCCTATACCAAATACCATCCATACATATCCTACTACGCGATCCATATAGGTGAACACTAACTTCTCCTGATTACGTGTGGCCCACAATGTAAAGGGAAGGGCTACCGCAGGAAGCAAAAACCACAGCCATTGCCAATTGTAATCTCCCGTCTCTTTCAGCAAGAACCAAACCAACAAAGATATGATTATTGTCGTATAGCCCCATATTAAAAAAGGAGCTCCAGCATTCTTTGCCATCCTCTGTTTCGTGTTTTGAATCATTTGAGCGATGAGTTCTAAACTCTCTTTCTCATTCAGTCTTTTATCTTCCATAGTTCACTAATTTTATTTTTCCACATCATAGGTGTTCTGTATCAAAAAAAACATCAATGCCCAATTACCAATAAGCAAATACAAAAAACAAGTTTCCATTTTTCATCGCATTAAATTAAACAAATCAAGAAATGATCCACCGTTTTCACAAGCATACTTTTTTAAAACCATATATACTAAAAAACACATCCAGGGTTCGGATTCCGATACAAAGATAAGTAGTTTATTTTATAAACCAAACTATTCAATAAATTAATTTATTGAATAATCAAATAAAGACTCTCTTTTAATCAGGAAATGAGATAAGTGGATACAGTAGAGATTTAATGGGGAAATGCACCTGTTTCAGCAATCCTAAAGAAAACAGCCTCAGCATTACTTGCGTACGTTTTTGACACTTTGCACTTTCCGCATCCCGAGAACAGCGTATTTTCACCCGTTGGCAGGTGCAAGCGGAAATATGCGAACGAAAATCCGTATCTTCCTAATGAATAGCGAAATACAGAAATATATACAACCCTAATAGACGGGAAATAGTCGTTTATCCATGTAAAAGCGCTCTTTTTGCGGAAGAAAAAGAGTGTTTTCAGAAGAAATCTTCATCTTTCTCATGAGGGAAGTCAACATCCCTCACGACGGAAGTTAATATCTCTCGCACGGGAAGTTAATATCCCTCGCGCCGGAAGTTAATATCCTACCTTTGGGAAACACGAAATCAGTGGGCATTCGGTAAAAGAGTTGCATATTTATGCATTAAATCGTACAATCCCGAACTTTTCGAGAAACGGGCATGTCAGCAAAACAAGTGGTTAGCAAACAAAAAGCGGATGATAAGTAATGTTTTGAGATCAATTTGTCAAATTGATCTCAAAACATATGACCTCAGGCATTTCGTTCGTCCGGTTAAAAATTCCGTGAACACCCATATCTTCTGTAATGAATACGGCTCAAAAGAATTTATCAAGTATATCAAACCAATTACCACTACATATCTACTACCCCGATGTCTCCGATAAACGACCTATCACACAAACATAAATTTCATACGATACAAAATTCCTTTAGAAACAAGACTAATTAAAACAAAGGCACGAAAGGTACTTCAAGCATAAAGGATGTTTATATCAGCATACAGAAGAAGATGGATTTATTCACTACTATACCGGTTATAAGATAAATAGGATTTATATCAATGAAGAATGAAAAACTTTTTGTATTGAAAAAAAACGGTAAAGAAATGAAGAAATAAAGAAAAAAACGCAATAATCGGACATTATAGAGATATTTTCCTTGAAAAGCTTTTGTAATCTACAACTAAATTGTATTTTTGTGTACAATTTTGGTGTAGTAATGACAGACGAAGAAAAGAAGCTATTAAGTACTTTTGAAGCCAGACTGCGGCATTTAATCTATCTGCATGATGAATTAAAACGCGAAAATGCTGAACTTAAGCAACTTCTACAAGCTAAAGAAGAAGAATGCGGGAAAGTACGTGCCGATTACAAAGAGCTGGAAAACAACTACACGAACCTAAAAACAGCTACGACAATCAGCCTTAACGGCAGTGACGTAAAAGAGACGAAGCTGCGATTGTCCAAATTAGTGCGTGAAGTCGATAAATGCATCGCCTTGTTAAATGAATAAAGGAAAATAGATGTATGAACGATAAGATAAAGATAAACCTGCAAATGGCAGGAGCTTCCTACCCCCTTACAATTAAACGTGAGGATGAGGAAATGGTAAGAGAAGCAGCCAAACAGGTAGATATCCGGCTCAATGCGTATCGGGAACATTATCAGAATATATCTCCGGAGAGAATTATAGCCATGGTGGCTTATCAATTTGCCTTGGAGAACCTACAATTGAAGGAACGTAATGATACCGAACCATATACGGATAAAATAAAAGAACTGACGGAAGTATTGGAATCTTATTTTAAAGAATAACAAATAATCTATCTTCTGTTTGGGTTGACTTAAAGAGATAATATTCGCGCACTGTACAAAAGTCTTGTCCATGAATGGATACAGACTTTTATGCAGTGTTTTTTATTTATATACTTAAAAACAAATTAATAAAATGACAGTAGTTACAATAGTAGTATCCATTGCCTGCCTCATCGCCGGAGGATTTGCTTCTTATTTGTTCTTCAAGCACGGTTTGAAGTCCAAGTACGACAGTATCCTGAAAGAAGCCGAAACAGAAGCGGAAGTGATTAAAAAGAATAAGTTGCTGGAAGTAAAGGAAAAATTCCTGAACAAGAAAGCAGACTTGGAAAAAGAAGTAGCCATCCGTAACCAAAAGATACAACAAGCGGAAAACAAGCTGAAACAACGTGAACTGGTATTGAACCAGCGCCAGGAAGAAATTCAGCGTAAAAAAATGGAAGCTGAAGCTGTCAAGGAAAATCTGGAAGCCCAATTGGTAATCGTTGACAAGAAGAAAGAAGAATTGGAACATTTACAGCGCCAAGAGATAGAGAAACTGGAAGCTATTTCCGGGCTGTCTGCCGAAGAAGCAAAAGAACGCATGGTAGAGTCTTTGAAAGAAGAGGCAAAAACGCAAGCTCAATCTTTCATCAACGATATTATGGATGATGCCAAACTAACGGCAAGCAAAGAAGCAAAACGCATCGTAATACAGTCTATCCAACGTGTAGCCACTGAAACAGCTATCGAGAACTCTGTAACAGTATTCCACATTGAATCGGACGAAATCAAGGGACGTATTATCGGTCGTGAAGGACGTAATATCCGTGCTTTGGAAGCTGCTACCGGCGTTGAAATCGTAGTAGACGATACTCCGGAAGCAATTGTATTATCTGCTTTCGATCCGGTTCGTCGTGAAATAGCCCGTTTGGCATTGCATCAGCTTGTTACGGACGGACGTATCCATCCGGCACGTATCGAAGAAGTGGTAGCCAAAGTGCGTAAGCAGGTGGAGGAAGAAATCATTGAAACCGGTAAACGTACTACCATCGACTTGGGTATCCACGGCTTGCATCCTGAACTTATCCGTATCATCGGTAAGATGAAATATCGTTCTTCATACGGTCAGAACTTGTTGCAACATGCTCGTGAAACGGCCAACCTTTGTGCCGTGATGGCATCGGAACTGGGACTGAACCCAAAGAAAGCAAAACGTGCAGGATTGTTGCATGATATAGGTAAAGTGCCCGACGAAGAACCGGAATTGCCGCACGCACTCTACGGCATGAAGCTGGCAGAAAAGTTCAAGGAAAAGCCTGACATTTGTAATGCTATCGGCGCTCACCACGATGAAGTGGAAATGAATACCCTGCTTGCTCCTATCGTACAGGTCTGTGATGCTATCTCAGGTGCACGTCCGGGAGCACGTCGCGAAATCGTAGAAGCCTACATCAAACGTTTGAATGACCTTGAGCAGTTGGCAATGTCTTATCCGGGCGTAACGAAAACATACGCCATCCAGGCGGGACGCGAATTGCGTGTGATTGTCGGTGCAGACAAGATTGACGATAAAGCAACCGAGAACCTTTCAGGAGAAATAGCCAAGAAAATTCAGGATGAAATGACTTATCCGGGTCAGGTGAAGATTACCGTTATCCGTGAAACACGTGCGGTAAGTTACGCGAAGTAAAAAAATGTTCTAAATAATAGACGGAAAAGGGTGGATATAAATTCACCCTTTTTTATTTATTACAGAAGATGCAAAGGTCGCATAGTTTCGTTATTTTTGCACAAAAGAATTTATGATATATGGAAGATTATCTATTTGAAATCTGCGCCAACTCCGTGGAAAGTTGCATTGCCGCACAGGCGGGCGGCGCCAATCGTGTAGAGTTATGTGCCGGTATTCCTGAAGGAGGAACAACGCCTTCATACGGTGATATAATCATAGCCCGGAAAGTTTTAACTACAACGAAACTACATGTTATTATCCGCCCTCGCGGCGGTGATTTTCTTTATTCACCGCTTGAGCAACGTATCATGTTGAAAGACATCGACAATGCACGCCGGCTAGGTGCCGACGGAGTGGTTTTCGGTTGTCTTACGGCAGAGGGTGATATAGATATCACACTTATGGAACAATTGATAGAAGTAGCAGGAGACATGTCCGTAACGTTTCATCGTGCTTTTGATGTATGCCGTAACCCACATAAAGCTATAGAAGATATTATCAGTTTAGGTTGTAACCGTATCCTTACTTCCGGACAACAACCTACGGCGGAACAAGGTATTATGCTATTGAAAGAGCTTAAGAAACAAGCAGCAGGACGTATCACATTATTGGCTGGTTGTGGAGTGAATGAAACAAACATTGCACATATTGCCAAAGAAACAGGTATTCACGAGTTCCATTTTTCAGCAAGAGAGACATTAAAAAGTGGAATGAAATACCACAATGAAATTGTCTCTATGGGAGGAACGATCCATATTGATGAGTACAAACGGAATGTAACAACGGCGGAAAGGGTAAAAAGAACGATTGAAAATTGCAAAACTAGATAATAAATTAGGGGCGTAACGCCCCTAATTTATTATCTATAATCCCTTCACCACCTTCATCAACTGCTCACCCAATCCAATGGTATATCCTTGTGAGACAAACACGACTCGATTGAATGTATCGGCTATGATAAATATCGGCAAGTTGTCTTTGTGTCTCAGCTTCATAGCTTCGGTTATCTGGCCGGAAACACCATCCGTATCTATACCATATATAATGGTAGAGGGAAAATCGGGGAAAGCATCCTTTACAAACATCTTGGATTGTGTCTCATTTGGGAAAAGCAATACCATCTTCCGACCCCATTTTTCCAAATCCGTTTTGAAAGCAGCAATATCACGCATGGCATGATTGGTGGGTTCTTGATTGACACCCAATATCCCCACTACAAAATAGCCACGTCCACAAGCCTGCAACAAACTCTGTTTAGAAGAAGTATCTGGAGTGAAGTCGTCGGACAACGGAGTGAAGAGAGATTCTGAATTGAAATTCCCGATAACCTGTACCTCATCTTCACTTTCGCGCATTGCCAACTTGACACGAGTGGTTTGTCCTGGCATCACACGGAATGATGTAACTTTGGAAAGTACCCCACCACTAGCAAGACGCGTACCTGTTACCAAAACATAATCACCAGGATCCAGTTCAGTTCCTTTCTTCAATAAATTACTCCATGTGGCACCACCACCCATGTCGATATCACCCTCATCATATGTAAGCAACTGCAAATTACCTTGAGAAGTTATTTTTGATATTGTAAAATGAGAATAATATTTAGGATCATCTAACAACTTGATCGGAGAATACTCAGCAACAAGCTTACCTTTCTGATGCGACTGTTTCTCGGACAATGTTTTATCAAAACTTACATCTATCGCACCTTCATCCGTCATCAGCTGCACCTTCCCAGTCACTTCATCTATACGGGCAGGAATACCCATACTGCGCGCCATGGAAACGAAAAAGATATCACGACTATGCTTATCTGCCATACGTGACTTCCATACCCCCTCGGGAGAGATAGGAGCCCCTCCTAAGTTACAATCTTTGTTCATCCGGATATTCTCTGCCACCCATGCCACCAACTTCATCGGTTCCGCCACGTATGCTTCGGTCTCTTCCTTCGGGACAACTTTACCAAAGAAAGCCTTGTAGGGAGTCAACATTTCATTGCTCACACGCGGATTACGAACATATTTACGGAAATATTCAGCATTCGTACGTACACGAGACAGCATGTGATCTATCAACACTTCCAGACTGACATCACGAAGATCTTTCGCCGATATCCGTTGCAATAGATCAATGCCACCTTTCTTGGATTTATCAGAACGCAAACGTGCCATAAAATCACAAAGAATTCCATGATTACCGCGGGAAGCAACTAAAAGTTTGGATACCGCATCCTCATCCAGTTTATATCGTTTCGCAAAATCACGAGCAGACTTTTCCGACATGAATGTAGCTACATATACGTTACGGACAGAATCCTCATGAGCCAGCCTTTTATCATTCTCAGCACGCTGTTCCGGCGTTATTTCAGGAAGATTTGCACTCTCCACAGGAGGTACAATATCAAAATCTGCCGCAAAAACATCTCCTTCTTTTTTATCAAGCTTCACCACCAGTTCCGTTTGCTTACCGAAGGCGAGCTTGGCAAAGCCGAAATGTCCGTTCTTCGACGCCCACACCAGCATATCGCCTTTACCGGCAGTAAGCCCACAAGTACCATCGATACCTGTATGCTTAGTAGCCACGGTATAAAACTCGGCATAATTATATAACTTAAATTCCACCTGTGCATCAGGAACCGGCTTGCCCTCTTCATCCACTACGTTTACCGTAGCTTTGGCAGTAGGAGCATAATTATCAATTACATTGATTTCCGTATAATTAGGATTGACGGACATCACTTCCTCTACCCCTTCATAGCGTCCGAAAACTTTAGTATGCATCAACATACCTCTGCTGGCAGGAGCATTGAACCAGCCCAAATTCAGGACGGGTTCCGGTTCACAAGCTCCAAGAAAATACCATTTGCCATCGGCCCATGCTTCGACCCAGGCATGATTATCATCCGTATGTGCCCATCGGGGAGTATAAACCTGCCTTGCCGGAATACCTACCGAACGAAGAGCGGCAACCAAAAACGTAGATTCTTCACCACAACGCCCGTAAGCTGTACGAACCGTTGCCAGCGGAGAACTTGTACGTGAATCGGAAGGAGTGTATATAGCCTTCTCATGACACCAATGGTTCACTTCCAAAATAGCATCGTATAGAGACAGAGACTTTACCCGGTCTTTCAGTTCTTTATAGAACACCACCCGTGCACTATCCAAAGACTCATTATTCACTCGTACCGGAAGCACAAAGTGGCGAAATAACTCTTCGGGAATTGTTCTCCCCCAAGGCATTTCACGGGCAGTCTGCTGCGAAACACGAACATTCATCAAATGAAACTCTCCAGGATAGTCCGCAATATCCGCCAAAGGCATATAGGCATAGAGAAATTCCAGTGCTTCCCGTTCGTACGTAGACATATCGGTATCGAATATGGCAAACATATCATTACCCTGCGGCATTGATGTTTTTTTCTGTTGGAAGTCTTGTTCCACTCGTTGGCGATAAGATGTATCCGTCATAAAATGGGATTTGCCACAAGAGACAAGAATACATATCAAACAGCCTATCCCAAAGAGTCGTATAGCTCGTTTCATAAGCAAATATTATTAAGGTTGAGCTACAAATTTAGAAAATATATTTGAAAGTCTATTTGAAATGTATCATCAAAGTTGTGTCTACAAAGAAAGTAAAATATTATTTCTTCCAGGTGGAGAAAACCATTACACCTTAATTATATAGTAATTATTTTGCAAAGGCATGTAACATATTTGCAATATACAGATTGCAAAATCGAGAATTTTCTAAGAAAATGAAGAAAGAAATGCATATTTTTATGTTATAGAACATGTTTTCGTAAACTTTTCGTATCTTTGCAACGTTAATAAGAGAAAACAATAAAAGATGTATAAACCGCTTTCCGAAACGCGGAAGGCAAAAAAAGAAGATGATTATGAAAAAGAATGCTAATGAAATTTTTATGTTACAGTACCGTATCAAACGCTATCAAGCAATGGGAAACGGGACTATGTGCCAAGCTTTAAATGGCAAACTCCAAAAACTGCTTGCAAAGCAAGCTAATGCTACCATGTAAAAAACACCTTTAAATAAAATGAATGAGGGCGGAGAACTGAAAAGTTTCCCGCCCTCTTCTTCTTTTAAAACCACAATCCAATCTTTGTCAGATAGTTACAATATCTTTTCCAAAGGGTGCTAATGCCAGTGATGCCAGTTTGAAATGTTGTAAACCAAAAGGAATACCGATAATCGTGATACAAAGAAATGCGCCAAAGCACAGATGAGACAGACAAATCCAAATGCCACCGAACAAAATCCACACTACATTCATCAACACATAGAGGCACCCGCTCGCACGCTCTCCACTACGTACCTCTTTTCCAAAAGGCCATAAAGCAAGTCCTGCCATTTTCAATGTTTGTATTCCGAAAGGTATTCCGACAATAGTAATCATCATCAGTAAACTGGACATTACATATTCTATTGCAGTAAAAATTCCTCCGAATACAAGCCACAAAATATTCATTAAACACCCCATAGGCTTCTGTTTTTATTGTATAGGTACAAAGATAATATTATTATTTGATAACAAACTTATAACTTCCTGTCGTCCGTATTTCTTTATCTTTAAAAACTATACGATAAATCTCTCCGCCCCACACTCTTGAAAGGCGAATATCTTTCAACTCTATCGTTTCAAGAGAAACCGAAAGATTACGAGGATAATCTATAACCACTTTTTGTCCTTGCGCTTCAATAGATACCTTTCCGGGTACGGAGATACCAACCTTTCCCCAAGTAAGGAAATTTATTTGATTAGGTATTTTACCCGATTTTAACGAAAAATCATCAGTAACAGTAAGTTGTCTATCTCCGAGGGAATAGGAACGGATCCAACGATTTATCGCAGCTTCCTCCGGATAAGCCTTTGCAATATTTGCAGAGAAGAAACGCCTGCCCGGCCGACAAATAACATCCGTTGCCTTATACTGCTGTCCATAACTTTGAGGAATACCGTTTATCACCGGTAAATTATGATAATTACTTTGCATCGTCCATATAGTATACCGTTCTTTACCAAATGTTTGCCGAGTATACGTGCCTACACCGGCATCAATCAGTATAGGAGTCGTGTTTACATAAAGAGAGAAACTGCCCACATCATTATGATTATGGCTTTCATTGTTAAAGCCTCCCTTAGCAGCCAAAAACCATCCCTCTTTATTTGTCAGATAACAAAATTCCGTTTCCGGATACCAGGTACAAGGAGGAACATCATGACTTGCCACCGTTTTTTCCAATTCATTACAGGAAAGTAAGGTCTGGAAAGAACGGAATGTATCACCACCCAACTGAACAGAAGAACGCCTTCCTTTCATCAGGTAGGCAGCAAAATGCATCATTTCATCACTACCCACCGCACGGCCGTAACGATATATCAATTGAGCGTCTCCCCCACCCTTGGCCGAAGCATCGGCAAAATTGGCCACCCAACCATTACCGATATACGAACGACTAATATATTCACCCATTCTCCGAATCATCGGTTCCTGAAACAAAGATACTTTGCCGGCTGTTCCATCGAAAAGAATTTGGAGATAATCATACAACTTACCGGCAGCATGTTGCCAATAAGAAGGTCCTTCCTCACAAGCCCCATCCTCCTTCACAAAGTTTATGAATTTATCCACTGATTGCATGGTACGCCACACGCCTTTCGTCAATTTATCCAGATCATTCTCCAACAATAAAAAGCACTGCAAGACATTGGAATTACACCAAGGGTTCCAATTATTGATAACAATACCCGGTTTCCAGTTAAAAGCCAGCCACCATTCACTGTCATTATTCATATACGCATCAAGAATACGTTCCTGCAGAGTCTGCCGAAGGTAAATTGAAATAGAAGGATTTACCTTATCAAAAGGCTCATGAAAATAATAATATACCCAGGAAAGCATAGCTCCATAACCACCGGCCGAGAGATCAATTACCTGTTCTCTGAAATCAGGAAGAGAACGATGGTTGCTTTGCCTGGACAGATGAGCGGAATATACCCAAGAAGTTATTTCACAACTCAAATAAACACCGTTAATCAACTGGTCTATAAAACGCCCTTTGCCTTCAGCCAATTCCGCAAACATCAGGGAATTGATGGCACTGCGGTTTTTGTTAAGACGATCTTGCATCACATAGCGGTTACCAGTACGTTCAAACTCCAGATAATCGGTAGCCCGAACCAACAACCATTCATAATTCAAAAGTTTTTCTCCCTCACGGATAAGGGCAGTTTTATACTTTTCACCCAATAAAGCATCCCATCCGGCACGATCATTATAAGCAGGATAAGGTATCCACGACTGATTCTTCATCAGTATTTGTTTCAATTGTTCTTCACTGCCAACAGCTTTTTGCAACATATCCCGTTCAGTATATGCACGGACGGAAATTGTCAACATGAAAAGCAAACAAAAGACGAGAGAAATGCGGTAAATCGTGTTTTTCTTCATGATAATTACAATTAGATAATTTATTTTGTGTTGGGACAAAGATATAATCTTTTTGGAAATCATCCTATTTCAACCCTATACAGTTTGATATATTTCTCTTCAAACTTATATCCAATCGCTGAATTCAAAACTCAACTGCTCCCACCCCTTTCCTTTTTCATCATTTTCTTCACGTGGATTGGATACGGAAAGACCTATCAGGCGAATGGGATGATGTTCGTAGTCTACCCCCCTCAATAACTCTTTTGCCAGCGGCAAGATGGCGTTGAGCGTAGTCAATTCCTTCACCTGCGTGATGCTACGTGTTATCTGATTGAAATCGTGGAACTTTATTTTCAACGTCAACGTATTTCCTTTGAAATTCTTCTGCTCCAGTCGCCTCACCAACTCTACAGTCACATGATACAACTCGATAATTACAGACGAACGCTGATTTATATCCTTCTCCAGGGTATGTTCACAGCCAATTGACTTACGTATACGAACCGCTTCCACCGGGCGTAGATCTATTCCACGGGCAAAATCATAATATATGCTCCCCACTTTTCCAAATTCGCGCATCAACATTTCCAGCGAACGTGTGCGTAGCTGTTCTCCATTATGGATACCTAAAGCATGCATCTTCTTTGCCGTAACCGGTCCCACTCCCCAAAAGTTTTCAATCGGGAGACGGGCGATAAATTCCAAAGCCTGATCGGGATGAATGGTACACAATCCGTCTGGTTTACGATAGTCTGAAGCAATCTTCGCTAAGAACTTGTTATAAGATACACCGGCAGAAGCTACCAGATTTAACTCTTCCCTTATTTCCCGTTTAATTTCTTTGGCAATATCCACAGCCAATGGAATAGCAAGTTTATTCTCCGTGACATCCAGAAAAGCCTCATCCAAAGAGATAGGTTCAATTATATCCGTATATTCATGGAAAATTTCATGTATTTGACGAGACACGGATTTGTATTTTTCCATACGCCCCGGAATAAAAATGAGTTGCGGACAGAGACGTTTGGCTTTCTGCGAAGACATAGCGGAACGCACTCCAAAACGACGAGCTTCGTAACTGGCAGCCGCTACCACTCCCCGCTATTCCGCATGGCCCACGGCAACGGGCTTGCCCCGCAATTCCGGATTGTCGCGCTGTTCTACGGAAGCGTAGAAAGCATCCATATCAATATGTATAATCTTTCGTTCGGTCATCCTCCTGCAACACCGAGCTATGAGCCAGATAATCGGGTGTTTCTGCGTAAATATACATCACACTTCCACCTTTTATGGCATCAATGATGGGACGTGATAATTTTTGAGGAACAGCCGGGCAACCAAAACTTCTGCCTAAACGTCCACCTTTATTTACTACCGAAGGATCGGCATAGGCAGCTCCATGCATCACAATGGAACGCTCACGGGCACGGTCATTAATTCCTTTCTCCAGACCATTCAAAATGAGCGAATATCCATTTTTCCCCTGATAAGTAGATTCTGTGAGATAAAAGCCGAGTGAACTTTTATAGGAACCATATTCATTGGAAAAAGAAGTAGCATAATTGTCACCGCTGTTCTTTCCATGTGAAACTACCGATGAAAAAAGTAATTTACGTTGCTTCATGTCGATAACGAACAAACGCTTTTCAGTGGAAGGGCGAGAAAAGTCAATCAGTGTAAGTATATCCTTCCGGCGATTTTCTATCTTATAGTACCCAATCACAGCCTGCCGAAAAGCTTTCCACTTAATCACCCCCTCCAACCGCATGGAACGGTATAAATCTGCATAAGCCTCCATCTTATTCATAGCGGTGGTATCAGGTTCGTTTGTCGTACGGACCGATGACTTGCCATCCATAAACAGGACACAAGGAACAAACAAGAATAAAACTGATAATAAAAAACGCAGCATAGTATCCAACTGAAAATAACGGTGGCAAAAATACGTCTTTTCTACCATACGCCTATCACACAGATAGTTAAAAAAGTCAAGTATCACTCAATAACCACCACCAAGGAACGTTCTACAGGTGCCCAGTCAAAAACGAACTTGGCATGAGAGGTGGCATTCCGCACACACATGTGCGAGCGGGGGACAGTACCCAAGGACCAACTATATTCTATCATCGATGTACGAGGAACATTGACTGGCACACCGTGGATATAAGCACCATTCGTAAAACGACTTGCATACGGAGCATAACCACCAGTCGTAGTAGAACCGTCCTTGAGAAATATCATGCGTTCCTTCTTTTGTTGCACCAGATACATTCCCAAAGGAGTTTCCTGCCCGTATGGCGGTGCATGCCGCCCGGTAGTCGCAGGGTTCATGCTTCGTATCTTCCACTTGCCTTTTCCCACCTGTTCCAACGTAGTAATATTCTGGTCCAAACGGTCGACAAAAACGACACGATCAAAAACCGTACTATCCGCCAACCGCTTTAAATATCGGCGTGGCGCCAACCAATCCTCCTCTAATGTCACAGGATGTATGCGGTCAAAATTCCCCTCCTCTCTTATCAAGTATGCCAAAGTTCCATCCCGCCCATAACGTTCGGGCACTAACGTATCGGCAGGAAGATAGAGCGGTACCGATTGATAACGTTCTACTCCCAACGTATCAGCCACACGACGATAAGCATCCCGTACAAACTTCTTTACCAACGGGGCCTCCCGATTCTGATTTTTATAATTTTGCAACACTACCCATTTCACAGAATCTCGCTGCATATTCTCAATGTATGCCAGACAATTACGAATAACATCCCATTTAAAAGAACGTACGGTATCTTTATAAGGATAAGTATCTTCCAGTGTATATTTATCATAAAGAAATTCTTTGGTAAGGGAAATATCAGCGGCAGTCAACAACTTTTCACGGAAAGGAACTTCCATCCGGACAGTATCCATATGAGCGGTATCAGCAAGAAGGGTATCTGTAAAAATAGAATCCTGTACAACCATCATCGAAGAGATTTCCTGTCGATTATTACACCCGACAAGCATCAAGTAAACTACCATACAGACAAAAATAACGAATTGTTTCATAATCTCAACAAATCCATCTTTGTGGACAAAGATATAATATATTTTGAATTTAATAACGACTCCACCCCTGTAATTGTTGACACACATAGAGTTTTCTTTCTGATGAATGAAAAGAAATTAACAAGCAGCAAATTCACTTTGCAACCAAGTTGCATATCTTTTCCCCTTATCTTTGCATCAGAAATAAAAAAAGAGATTTATGGGACATCATAATTGCAAATGTTGTTGTACTCACAAACGGGAACAAGTAAAAGAAACCACCGTTAAATATGATCTCCTGAAAAGTTATTGGAGAATATTACTCTCGACTGTCCTGCTATTCAGCGGAATTGTATTGGACGCTACGGATGCCGCTTTCTTCCGCGAAAGATATATTCCTCTCCTTTGGTATATACTGGCATATCTACCTGTGGGATTACCAGTACTGAAAGAAGCCTGGGAAAGTATTCGAGACAAAGATATTTTCAGTGAATTCACACTTATGTCCATCGCCACGCTTGGGGCTTTCTACATCGGAGAGTACCCTGAAGGGGTTGCTGTAATGCTATTTTACTCTCTGGGAGAGCTTTTTCAAGAGAAAGCAGTCAGTAAAGCCAAACGGAATATCAGCGCCTTGCTGGACGTCAGACCGGAAACAGCCACTCTAATCAGAGGTAAAGAAATCATTGTGGTAAATCCCCGGAAAGTACAAGTCGGCGAAATTATCGAAGTAAAAACAGGAGAACGCGTTCCGCTGGATGGAACAATGTTAACCGAATTCGGTTCATTCAACACATCAGCCCTGACGGGCGAAAGCGTTCCCTGTAACATCCGGAAGGGTGAAGAGGTACTTGCCGGAATGATTGTAACGAATAAAGTCATCAGACTGGAAGTGACCAGACCTTTTGAGAAAAGTACTCTCTCCCGCATCCTTGAGATGGTACAGAACGCCACCGAACGTAAAGCTCCTGCGGAACTTTTCATCCGTAAGTTTGCCCGTATCTACACGCCAGTAGTGACCGGGCTGGCCATACTTATCGTACTACTCCCCTTCGTTTACTCTCTAACAAACATACAATTTACATTTATCTTCAATGATTGGTTGTACAGAGCACTCGTTTTCCTTGTAATTTCCTGTCCCTGTGCACTGGTGGTAAGCATTCCGCTGGGATATTTTGGAGGTATCGGTGCAGCATCCCGTTTGGGTATCCTGTTCAAAGGAGGCAATTACCTGGATGCCATAACCAAGATCAATACTGTGGTATTCGACAAAACCGGCACTCTGACCCAAGGAACATTTGAAGTACAATTCTGCCGACAAGCACCGGACATATCCGAAGAAAGACTAATACAGCTCATAGCCTCAGTGGAACGGAACAGTACGCATCCCATAGCAAAAGCCGTTGTCAACTATGCCATACAACGAAACGTTACACCCATTACCATAACAGAAGTTACAGAGATTGCCGGTTACGGACTGGAAACCACTCTCAATGGAGAACGTATTTTGGTGGGAAACACCCGTTTACTTTCCAAATCCGGTGTAAATTATCCGCAAGAGTTACAAACCATTGTCGGAACAGTGGTGGTCTGTGCTATCGGAAACCGGTATGCAGGTTACTTATTATTATCTGATACCCTCAAAGAAGATGCCAATAAAGCAATAAAAGATCTGAAAGCATTAAATATCAATAATATTCAGATATTATCGGGAGATAAACAAGCCATTGTCACTAACTTTGCAGAAAAACTGGGAATAGCGCAGGCTTACGGCAATTTATTACCCGACGAAAAGGTGAAACATATTGAAGAGCTTCTCCGGAATGCCAATCATCAAGTAGCTTTTGTAGGCGACGGCATCAATGACGCTCCTGTCCTCGCCCTTAGTAATGTAGGTATTGCCATGGGAGGGCTCGGTAGTGATGCTGCCATAGAAACGGCAGATATCGTGATACAGACCGACCAGCCGTCCAAAGTTGCGACTGCCATCCACGCAGGCAGGCAAACCCGAAAAGTCATATGGCAAAACATTTCCCTGGCTTTTGGGGTTAAGTTACTGGTACTCATTTTGGGAGCAGGTGGATTGGCAACTCTTTGGGAAGCTGTCTTTGCCGATGTCGGTGTCGCTCTCATTGCCATAGTAAACGCCATACGTATACAAAAACTAATTAAATAAAGAGATTGAATATGGAAGAAAATATATATCTGGATTTACTGGAAAAGCGTGAAATACAACCTACAGCCAACCGGTTGCTGGTGCTAAAAGCCATGATGCAGGCCAGTCGCTCCGTATCCTTGCTCGATCTGGAAAATATACTTGATACGGTTGATAAATCCACCATCTTCCGTACCATCACTCTATTTCTGTCCCGCCATCTGATACATAGTATCGACGACGGTACCGGCTCCCTGAAGTATGCCGTATGTGGCGAAAGTTGTTCGTGCGAAGTAGAAGACTTGCATACCCACTTCCATTGCAAAAAATGTAACAAAACTTTCTGTTTTAAGAATATACCTACTCCAATAGTTCAGATGCCTAAAGGATTTACACTGGACAGTATCAATTATGTGTTGAAGGGGCTTTGTCCGGAATGTGCGGCGAAAAACTCAAATACTTTTCCATAGTCAGTGTTGGGCAAGTCGCGGCGGCAAGAGACAGTAGAGATATAGCGGGGAAATACATCTGTTTCAGCAATCCCCGAAAAGAACCGCCCCGGCATTGCCTGTGTTCGTTTCTTGACACTTTGCATTTTCTGCATCCCGAGAATTGCGTATTTCCACCCATTGACAGGTGCAAGCAAAAATATGTGGGCGAAAATCCATATCTTACTCATGGATAGTAAAATACAAAAATATGTACAACTCCAATAAACGGAAAATAGCCGGTTGTCCATATAAAAACGTTCTTTTTGCAGGAGAAAAAGAGTGTCCCCAGGAAAAATATTCATTTTTTTCATGAGGGAAGTTAACATCCCTCACGCCGGAAGTTGACATCTCTCACATGGGAAGTTAATATCTCTCGCGTGGGAAGTTAATATCCCGTCTTCGGGAAGCGTGAAACTAGTGAATATTCGGTAAAAACGCCGCATATTTATGCGTTAAATCGTGTATTTTCAGACTTTTCGAAAAGTGGACGTGTCAGCAAAACGGGCGATCCGGAGACAAAAAGTATCTTCCGTGATGAATACAGTATCAAAAGAACTTACCTAAAAAAAGAAAAACCGCCGGATAAACCAACGGTTTCAAAATTCATTCGTGGAGCTGGAGGGAATCGAACCCTCGTCCAAACGAGGAAATCATAAGCTTTCTACATGCTTATCTTTGCCTAAATTTTCGTGCAGCGGCAGAACCAAAGCCATCAACCGTTGCCTTATCCTCTAAATTTTCACCCGCGCCACGAGGCTGACACGAACTATCCCCGATTTGACTGCACCACTTTATCGGAATGCTTCGGAGCAACAGCTTCCGAGTGATGTCACGTCCCAGCACCTGGTGCCGGGATTAAGCTTCAATCTACTATACTTCGATTAAGCAGCGAGAGCGTAATTGTTTTCGCCAGATAAAATTTTGAAGACTGAGATTAAAGTGCAAATCAACGACGCACTGCATGCTTACTCACCATTTCTGCCCGCTGTCAAATCCAGTCAACCCCATGAGTCTTATAATGGAATGATTTTAAAAGATTGCGATGTTTATTTCTAAGCCGGGGGATGAAAAAGGAATAAATAATACATTATTTTTCATGCCCTATCGCTTTCTTTAGCGCAAAGATACAAAATCTTTCATTCAAGCTTCAATTATCAACAAATATTTTTTTTCATCATAACCATGTAAACATGACTAAATGCAGAAAAGAAAAAATATTATCTGCAGTTTTTTTATTTCTTTTTTTCCGTAAATTTGTATCATTACATAAAAAACGCACTATGAACAAGTATCATCTGATAATTTTGTCGCTTTTTCTTTCTTCCTGCAAAATGAATGAAAAAGGAGATACTCCCCACCGTCCAGACTTTATCGGAGGTACCCATCTTGACGTTTTTCAAATGAAGGGAGACACTACTACCACACATAAAAAGTTGGAAAAAATATCAGGAAACGGACAATTCAAAATAGAAGCAACTAACCGCATCAATTATTCTCAAAAACAACTGATAGCTATCCAAGATGAATTGAGTAAACGTTTCCAAGACCTAGAAAATGAAAGTACCAAAAATAATGTTACAGGATTTGGAGTCGGTTTACACTACATAGATATCGACTTGATAGTGAATACTCCCGAAAAACAAAAAGAGTTCAGAGAAAAAATCATGGACTCGCCTGCATTCCGCTTCAACGGACCGGCTATTCCTGTCATCAACGAAAAGACCGGAGTAAACGATACACTCGGCATTTATCTCCGTCCCGAATATTCCGCATATTCGACAGACAGTCATAAAATTAAATTTATTCTCTATAATAATAGCGGTGTAACTATTAAGTGCGGCGAACACTATTACATCACTTATCAGGATGAGAATGGTATATGGAGAGAACTGCCTATCAACTCACTTGCCATTGACATAGCCTATGGCATCGACCATAAAGGAAGTTTTCCTTTTGAAGCATCTCTTTACCCCGACGTCCATCCCAACAGACCGGGACATTATCGCTTCTTTTATAGAGTTTGGATAGGGCGGAGACAGATACTCATGATGAGCGAATTCCAACTGACAGACAAAAGGCGAGAATGGGAACAAGCCTCCAAAACACCTATTCCTCCCAAAATGTTTCAAGACGCTTCCGAACAACAAGTAAGATTACTGAAAAAAGAATACGACGAAGCAGTGTATGATGTAGTAGAAGTGATGCCGGAATTTCCCGGAGGAATGCCGGAACTCCTTAAATTCGTAGATAAAAGCCTGCAATATCCTCAAGCTACAACAGAGAACAGTAAAAAAGAAAGAGTCATCGTTCAGGTTATAATAGATAAAGACGGTTCTGTAACAGAACCTGTCATCCTCCGTCATGTCAATCCGGAATTAGATAAAGAAGCACTTCGCATAATAAGCTTGATGCCCAAATGGAAACCCGGCACACAACATGGAAAGGCTGTAAAAGTGAAATATACATTTCCCATAACTTTCGTTCCAGTAAAAAGTGGAAACAAGAAAGAAGAAATACCTATATCAATAGAGGAGTAATGGACAAATAGTACTGATACTACGGACAATTTTATACTTTTCCATAGCTGCAAAATCACTATCTTTGACACCCGAAGAAATTATTGAAACAAACTATACCATGAGAAAATTAATTGTAGCGACTTTGCTACTTGGTAGTGGCGCCATGCTATCAGCGCAAAAAACTACGAAAATACCGGCTGTGTACAAACCGGTAAAGAGTGAGATGTATCGTAAAGGTTGGATAGACTTCAACAAAAACGGAGTAAAGGATGTGTACGAAGACCCCACCGCTCCACTTGATGCACGTATCGAAGACTTATTACAACAGATGACACTTGAGGAAAAGACTTGCCAAATGGTTACTCTCTACGGATACAAGCGTGTATTGAAAGATGATCTTCCCACCCCCGAATGGAAACAAAAGCTCTGGAAAGACGGTATCGGTGCCATAGACGAGCACCTGAACGGCTTCCAGCAGTGGGGACTTCCTCCATCGGACAATGAAAACGTATGGCCAGCCTCGCGCCATGCATGGGCGCTGAACGAGGTACAACGTTTCTTTGTAGAAGATACGCGTCTCGGCATTCCTGTGGACTTCACCAACGAAGGTATCCGTGGTGTGGAAAGTTACCGGGCTACCAACTTCCCCACACAATTAGGACTGGGACATACGTGGAACAGGAAACTGATTCACAAGGTTGGACTTATCACCGGACGGGAAGCACGTATGCTGGGATATACCAATGTCTATGCTCCTATCCTCGACGTAGGTCGCGACCAGCGTTGGGGACGTTACGAGGAAGTGTATGGCGAGTCTCCTTATCTGGTTGCCGAACTGGGTATCGAAATGGTGCGCGGTATGCAACATAACCACCAGGTAGCAGCAACCGGCAAGCACTTTGCCGCATACAGTAACAACAAGGGTGCCCGTGAAGGCATGGCACGTCTTGATCCGCAGATTTCACCTCGTGAGGTGGAAAATATTCATCTTTATCCTTTCAAACGAGTAATCAAGGAAGCGGGGTTACTGGGTGTAATGAGCTCGTACAATGATTACGACGGCATTCCTATTCAAGGAAGCTTCTACTGGCTCACTACCCGCCTGCGCAAGGAAATGGGATTCCGTGGTTATGTGGTGTCGGATAGTGATGCGGTAGAATACCTCTATACCAAACATGGCACTGCCAAAGATATGAAAGAAGCGGTACGCCAAAGTGTGGAAGCCGGACTAAATGTACGTTGTACTTTCCGCTCACCAGATTCATACGTACTTCCGCTTCGTGAACTGGTGAAGGAAGGCGGACTGAGTGAAGAGGTCATCAATGACCGCGTACGTGACATTCTCCGCGTGAAGTTCCTTGTCGGACTGTTTGACACTCCTTACCAGACCGATCTTGCAGGTGCGGACAAGGAAGTAGAAAAAGAAGAAAACGAAGCTGTCGCTTTGCAGGCATCCCGTGAATCCATCGTTTTGCTGAAGAATGCAGACAATCTCTTACCGCTGGACATCAATTCCATAAAAAAGATTGCCGTATGCGGTCCTAACGCTAACGAAGAGGGGTATGCACTAACGCATTATGGTCCACTTGCCGTAGATGTAACCACCGTTCTGGAAGGTATTCAGGATAAGATGAAGGACAAAGCCGAAGTGCTCTACACAAAAGGTTGCGATCTAGTGGATGCCAATTGGCCGGAAAGCGAGATAATAGAATATCCGTTGACCGCCGACGAACAAACCGAGATAGATAAAGCCGTTGAAAATGCACGGCAGGCCGATGTGGCGGTAGTGGTGCTTGGAGGCGGACAACGTACTTGCGGTGAAAACAAATCGCGCAGTAGCCTGGAACTTCCAGGACGTCAGTTGAAGTTACTCCAAGCTGTACAAGCCACAGGGAAACCGGTAGTGTTGGTACTCATCAACGGCCGCCCGCTTTCCATCAACTGGGCAAATAAGTTCGTACCCGCCATTCTCGAGACATGGTATCCCGGCTCCAAGGGGGGGATAGCCATTGCCGATATTCTGTTTGGAGATTACAATCCGGGTGGTAAACTGACGGTTACTTTCCCGAAGAGTGTGGGACAAATTCCTTTTAACTTCCCCTGTAAGCCTTCTTCACAGATTGACGGAGGGAAAAACCCGGGACCTGACGGAAATATGTCACGCGTCAACGGGGCACTCTATCCCTTCGGATACGGTTTGAGTTACACCACCTTTAACTATTCCGACTTGGAAATCAGTCCTAAAGTCATCACTCCCGACCAGCAGGCAATCGTACGTCTGAAAGTTACCAATACCGGCAAACGCGCCGGTGATGAAGTAGTACAATTATACACGCGTGATGTACTGAGCAGTGTTACTACTTACGAAAAAAATCTCGCCGGCTTTGAACGCGTTCATCTGGAACCGGGTGAAACCAAGGAAGTAACTTTCACCATAGACCGAAAACATTTGGAGCTGTTGGATGCCGATATGAAATGGGTAGTGGAACCGGGAGACTTCACCCTGATGGCGGGCGCTTCTTCCGAAGATATTCGCTTGAGCGGAACTTTAAAAGTAGTAGATTATCAAGAGCGAATCCGGGAATTAGAAACACAAAAGCCGATTAGCCCTGTAACCGCCAATACTAATCAAGAAAGTGCAGGAAATGTACTCGACGGAAAAATCAATACCATCTGGCAAGGAAATAAGGGAGATTATATTACCTTTGCCTTAAAGAATGGAGCTAAAGTAAATAACGTTTCTATCACTTTCGTGCGTGACAACGAACTGCCTGCTGACTTTGAAATACAACTCTCTGGCGGAGGCGGACAATTCCTGACAGTTTATTCAGGTACTGTAAGTGAGTACGGTAAACCTATCTCTTATCCATTCAAAGGAACTACTGCCAGCGATCTACGTATTGTACTGAATGATGACAAAGTGGGGATCGCAGAAGTAAAATATAACAATTAACCGATTAGTGTCTAGTGATTAGCGGTATGCCGTGTATTACTGACCGCTAATCACTAAATATTTATCACTCGATGAAAACACTTCTTTTCTGTATGCTCGGACTAAGTATAACCGCTTGTGCTTCCAAGGATGCGAAGAATGGTAATAAGGACGAGCTCTCTATGCTGATAGGAACTTATACCAATGGTACAAGTAAAGGTATTTATAGTTTTCGTTTTAATCAGGAAACGGGTACTACAACGCCGCTCGACTCTGTGGAAATACCTAATCCTTCCTATCTTATCCCTTCGGAAGACGGAAAGTTTGTCTATGCTGTCAGTGAAATAAACGATAATACAGCTGCACTGAATGCCTTTACATTCAATCGGGAGACAGGAGAACTCTGCCTGCTAAATACCGAACCGACACTTGGCGCCGACCCTTGTTATGTTTCGACCAACGGAAAAGAAGTATTGACTGCTAATTATAGTGGTGGTAGCATGTCCATCTTTCCTCTACGGAAAGATGGAACCATAGCTTCTGTTGATACTCTTTTTGAAGGTACAGCATCAGGTCCAGACACGACTCGACAAGTGACGCCACATATTCATTGTGCCATTTTTTCACCGGATGGTAAGTATATCTTCGCTACAGACTTCAGTTCCGATCGCATTTTGCGTTTTGTTCTACATCCTAAAGATATTGTACCTCACCTATCTGCCGAAACGACTGACGTCGCACCTGATTCCGGTCCAAGACATCTGATATTCAGCCCGAATGGAAAATTCGCATATCTGATTAATGAACTCTCTGGAAAGGTTATTGCTTTCAGTTATGAGGATGGAAAACTGGAACAAATACAATCTATTGTCGCTGATACAACAGCTGCCCGTGGAAGTGGGGATATTCACCTCAGCCCTGATGGTAAATATCTATATGCCAGCAATCGTTTGCAAGCTGATGGTATTGCTATCTTTGCTGTCAATACAGAAAATGGAACGTTGGCAAAAGTAGGATATCAGTTAACAGGTATACATCCCAGACATTTCAACATTACCCCAAATGGTAAATATCTGTTGGTGGCTTGTCGTGACAGTAATGTCATTCAAGTGTACGAACGCGACAAAAATACAGGAGTCTTGAAAGATATACAAAAAGATATCATTGTAGACAAACCTGTCTGTGTACAATTTGTTCCGCCTTTTAACCATTAGTTAATCTTTCGTAAATGAGTTTCCGGGAATAAAGAACTTCGTTAACTTTGTTTCTTAAATTCATCGTTTTAAACAGATTGGAACATTATGAAGAAAAAAATAATATGGCTTGCAGGCCTTTTAATAGCTACAAACAGTTATGCCCAGACAGATGTCACAGTGGGTGTAATGCGTGGCAAGGACTACGGAGTGACTTATATCCTGCCAAAAACTGAAATAGAAGTAATCATTGAGACAACAAAGCATACTTATACTCCTGGGGAATTTTGTAAATATGCCGACCGCTATCTGCGCATGGGTAGTGTATCTGCCGATCCCGAGATACATTGGACTATTGACAAGATTGAAACTCACGTAGCAGGTATACCAGACAAAAAGAATGTCTACTTTGTGAAATTGAAGGACAAAACAGTAGCACCGCTCATGGAGCTTACGGAAAACGGCATCATACGTTCCATCAATATGCCACTCAGCGAACGTAACAAAGTACAATCTCCCCAAGCAACTGATACCGAAGTACAAGACAATATCGATCCTAGAAGATTTCTGACAGAAGAAATATTGATGGCAAGTTCCAGAGCTAAAATGGCCGAATTGGTAGCCAAAGAGATTTACAATATCCGCGAGAGTAAAAATGCCTTTCTACGCGGCGAAGCTGATAATATGCCGCAAGATGGTGCACAACTCAAAATTATGCTTGATAATCTGAATTTACAGGAACGTGCCATGACAGAAATGTTCTCTGGTCAGATAAAGAAAGAAACAAAAACCTTCACCATCCGGTTGACGCCCAAAGAAATGGATAATGAAATCGTTTTCCGCTTTTCAAAACGCTTGGGTATAGTTGCTAATGATGATTTAGCAGGTGAACCGTATTATATCAGTATAAGTGATTTAAAGACACCCACCCTTCCAGTAGACGATGGTAAGAAAAAAATGGACGGTATAGCCTATAATGTTCCGGGCAGAGCACACGTAACATTGACAGACAATAACAATAAACGCCTGTTTGACGGAGAACTACCTATTACCCAGTTCGGTACAATCGAATACCTTGCACCAGTATTGTTCAACAAGAATTCAACCGTAAAAGTATTATTTGATACAGCGACAGGAGGATTGATAAAAGTAGATAGAGAAGAAGGAAAATTTTAGTGAACTAAATCCTTAAAAGTTAAAAGATATGAGGCTGCGCAACTAAAGTCATATTTTACATTGCGCAGCCTCATATCTTTTAATTTTTAATTTTTAATTCTTAATTGAATAAATCCATCCTTTTGTAGTTGCATTACATAAGTAGCGACACGTGAAGGATAAGTCTTTTCATCTTGAAAGTATCCGGCAAGCATGGAAATAATCTCCTGTACAGTCCGTTGTCCATCTATTGAACGCCACACCACCGAACCGTGTTCTTCCAACCGGACATGGATATTGGGAGACATACCTTTCGGCAACAAGAAACGACGCATCCATTCATATTTAAATCGGGGAAAGGTGAGTACTGCGCATTCACCTTTCCACTCGGTGGTAATATGTTCACATTGAACTGGAACTGCATCAAGTAGATTAATTTTTCCTTTTATATCCAACATACTTACCCCTTGATATTAGGTTCCTCCAAACCAAGTCCTTTCTTTTTATCGACCACTTTAAGTACTAAACCTAATATCAAAGCAGCAACACCGAGACAAGCAAGCATTACTAATGGTGCAGTGTAGTTATACGAAACAGCAGCTTCTTCTGAAGTGATCAGTCCACTGTTCAAGTCGGCTACAAGTTGTGTATTGGTTTTATCAAGCACTTTACCAATAAGAAGAGGAAAGAGCCAAAGACCAATATTCTGAACCCAAAAGATAAGCGCATAAGCACTACCGATAATTTTGGCGTCGACCAGCTTTGGAACACTGGGCCATAAAGAAGCAGGTACCAAAGAAAAACTCGCTCCAAGAACCAATATAGTAAGATAAGCTATGACAATACCACCAATTGCATTATCTCTAAATATCGGAAGCACAAACGCAAAGGTAAGATGACAAAGAATAAGTAACAAAGAACCGATTACAAGCATAGAAGCAGCTTTACCTTTATGATCGACATAGTTACCAAGTATCGGAGTAATACCCACGGCAAGTAAAGGAAATACAGCAAATACCGTCTCTGCGCTCTGACGCATATATCCCATATAACAGAATACGACCAATAATATACTGGCAAGAGTAAGTAAACTGTATTTCAAACTTACTTTCTTCATAAAGTTACTCGCAAAAGAAGCACCAGCAACAACAAGCATTATACAATATTGAATGATTGTTACCGTATTAGTAGCCCAAAAAGAGTCAGCAGGAACTTCCTTGAATACTAAGTTACACTGTAACATATTTACTGCATACTTCTGAAAAGGGAATATAGCAGAATAATAAAGTACACAAAGAAGGGCTACCAACCAAAAGCCACTACTTGACAGAATTGTACCAAGATCGCTAATCTTAAATGGATCATCTTTCTCTTCAGCTTCACCGGTTTGAGCATCAAGCTTCTTGTCCAGAAAGAAATAAACAATAAACATAATGAGCGCTATGAACAACAGAACAACTCCAAATGCCACCGAACGTGAAACATCAATAACTCCTCCCAATCTAGCAAAAACTGGAGAGAATATCATACAAGTAGCAACCCCCAAACGAGCAAGAGCCATTTCTGACCCCATGGCAAGAGCCATCTCACGTCCTTTAAACCATTTGACAATACCACGAGAAACTGTAATACCGGCCATCTCAACACCACAACCAAAGATCATAAAACCAATTGCTGCAAACTTAGCCGACGCAGGCATACCTTTATAGAACGGAGAAATACCCAACTCATCAAATCCAGGAATATAATTCAGATTATTAGTGAACCAAGTATGAAGTCCACTTCCCTGAAAACTATCAGTCACCGCATACCAATTAATAGTAGCACCAACAAGCATTACGGCACCCGAAAGAATTGCAGTAAAACGTACCCCCATTTTATCGAGGATAATACCAGCAAAGATAAGAAAAAACACAAATACATTAAGGAATGTCTCAGAACCTTGCATCGTACCAAACGCAGTTGAGTCCCAGCCACGCGTAGACTGCATCAAATCCTTAATAGGTGAAAGTATGTCCATAAAAATATATGAACAGAACATAGCAAAAGCTAAAAGCAGTAACACCGTCCAACGCATACCTGCAGAATCGCGCAGTGTTTGATGAATTTTGTCAGTAGTTGTCATTTAAAATAGTATGTTATAGTAGTAAATAGATTCTGAATATAAGTACAAAATTAGCTAAATATAAGTTATATCCGCACATATTCAAAAAAAAACAGCGGAACTGGGCAACTTATTATTGCGCAATTCCGCTGGATATGAATACAAATTAATCTATGATTAATTTTCCGCAGAGTCAGAGCCGTTTGTTGTTGCAGGAGCTGTTGTTGCAGGAGTTTCAGCCTGCGGAGCAGTAGTACCTACCGGCATATTATACGGATTTGTTTTTTCTTCTTGCTGGGCTTGTTCCATAATTACATCACCACTCTTATGAGAAGCACTTGGAACTACATAAGCAGAAGCAATGCTCATCACTACCATAAATGCAGCAAATCCCCATGTAGCTTTTTCTAAAAAGTCAGTAGTCTTGCGCACACCCATGATTTGATTGGATGAAGAGAACCCCGAAGCCAAACCACCGCCTTTGGAATTCTGGATCAACACAATGAAACACATCAACAAGGATGCAATCACCATTAAAATAATTAATAAGAAGTACATTTTGTTATTTTGATTTAGCGTTAATAATCAATTTCTCTAAAAATCTGATTTGGTCTGCAAAGTAAGCATTTTTTTTTGGATAATTCAAGCTTAATTTTTTAATTATTTCAAGGGCTTTATCATATCTGCGCTGTTTAACATAGATTTTAGCCAAAGTCTCCGTAAAACAGCTATCGTCTATACTGTTTTCTTCTGTATCCCCCAATGTAAGTTCATCTCCTACGATTTCTGCCAAAGGCATCTTGCTTTCATTGATGAGATTCTCATCTTTCTCTAATCTATAAGGTACAGGTTTCTCAAAAGCAGGTACTTCCATAGTTTCACTCTTTTGGATAAAACCGTCTATTAACTCATGTCCCCGCAATTTAGGGATATCTGTTTCCAAAGTTATTTCTCCTATCCGCCCGTCATCCTGCATCAAGAAAGATGTATAGTCCATCGTATAATCCAGTTCCATGGGTTGTGAATGTTCTTCCGGAACAGTGGCCAAAAAAGCGTCGATCAAGGATAGTGTACGATCTACACTCGGTTCTTCCTCCAAAACTTTGGAAGACAACAAAGAAGATGTCTTGGACTTCAGAGTATACCGGTCACCCTCTATCAAATAGAACAGTACACGACGATCGGCTACATACAGCACCGCCTTGCGTAACTCCGTACCGAAGTTGATATCATGTAACAAATACAGGTTCTTGAGGAACAACAACCTAACTGATTGGAAATAAGGATAACGAGCTACTAAAGTACGTAGTTCGTACAAGGTGTCTCTATTCAACGTTTCAGGATATGATATCCATTGTTGCAGGTGTGCAGAAGTCATTTTCTTCGATTACCAATTAGCTACAGTTGCATTAAATATCTGTTCTGTAATATCCTTAATCATTTTGGTTATTAAGCCGTCCTGCACATCGGTCAATAGCAGTGACGAATCGTATGTCTGGAAGGCAGAAAACTGCTGCTCAAAGTCTTCTTCGTGATTGGTATTATTCACAAAGCGCACATTAACAGTCATGGTAACCTTCACTTTGGAAGAGAATCCATCAGCAGCAACAGCCTCATTATATTGATTGTAACCAGTTATTTCACCATCTATTTCCAAGTCACCGTTGGAGTTTACCAATTGTAAACGAGTTTGTTGGATAAACATATCCTTCAACTTCTGGTTAAATTCAGTAGCCATGGGAACATAAACATACTCCGCACGATTGGGAAATTCCGCAATGGAAATAGTCTTCACCTTACTGTAATCAATAGAACTTATCGGAGCAAGTCCCATAGAAATACGGCAAGAATATACCACAAGCACCAGACTCACCAAAGAAACAACCAGTGTTATTTTTTTAATCCAATCCATATTCTTTTATCTTTCTGTATAGTGTGCGCTCAGAGATATTTAAATCCTTTGCGGCACTTTTGCGCTTTCCATGATGTTTTTCAAGGGCTTTACGTATCATTTCTTTTTCCACCTCATCCAGAGAAAGCGATTCTTCTACATATTCCTCCGTATCCTGAATATCATCATCCACTTCGGAAACAGACTTCGCCGACGGATGAATAATAGTCGGCACTACAGCCGGTACCGAAGCTACCACAGGAGATGTTGGAGTAAGGTACGTAGTAGGAGTAACCGAGGAAGTTCCCACAGAAGAGCCACGTTCCTGCATAATCTCATGTACCAGTTTTTTTAATTCAGTAACGTCATGCCTCATATCAAACAATACCTGATAAAGTATCTCCCGCTCACTTTCAAAACCTTTGTTTTCTTTCATACCTAGTAAAGCGGGAAAACGTTGTACATTATTCTGAACAGGTAAATATCCTTTCAAAATAGAAGCACTTATTTCACGATTAGTTTCAATAATAGAAATCTGCTCCGTGATATTCTTCAACTGACGCACATTTCCAGGCCAAGAGTATGCTAACAACATCTGCTTAGCATCTTCTGCAAGCTGAATGGCAGGCATCCGGTACTTCTCGGCAAAGTCGGAAGCAAATTTACGGAATAACAACACAACATCCTCTCCGCGCTCACGCAATGGCGGTACCTGAATAGGAACTGTATTCAGACGATAATATAAATCTTCGCGAAAACGACCGTCAGCAATGGCTTGTGCCAAATTTACATTGGTAGCAGCAACAATACGTACATTTGTTTTCTCCACTTTAGAGGAACCCACCTTGATGAATTCTCCTGATTCAAGAACACGAAGCAAACGTGCCTGAGTGGGCAGAGGTAACTCCCCTACCTCATCTAGAAAAATAGTACCACCATTAGCTTCACCGAAATAACCCTTACGTTCACCGATGGCACCGGTAAATGCCCCTTTTTCGTGCCCGAAAAGTTCTGAGTCAATCGTCCCTTCAGGAATGGCACCACAATTGACAGCTATATACTGCCCATGCTTTCTTCGGCTGAATTGATGGATAATCTGCGGAAAGCTTTCTTTACCCACACCACTCTCCCCAGTAATCAATACCGACAAGTCAGTAGGAGCTACCTGAATGGCAATATCAATAGCACGCATCAATGTCTCGTTATTACCAATGATACCAAATCGTAATTTTACTTGTTGTATTTCCGCTTTCGTCATACTACAAATCTTCTTCTACACTATCGAGTTTCAGTTTATCACTGTCATCACGTTTCTCATAATACTGTTTTCGCAGTGGATTGGCATGTGCCACTTTTTCACGCTGACGGTTACGGAACACATCAATAGCCACATAAACAGCCTGACGAAAAGAATCTTCAGATGCTAACCCCTTTCCGGCAATATCGTATGCCGTACCATGAGCTGGCGAAGTACGTACTACCGGTAGTCCAGCAGTATAGTTTACCCCTTCATCCATAGCTAAAGCTTTAAATGGAGCCAATCCCTGGTCATGATACATTGCCAACACACCATCAAAATGGGCAAAATTACCAGCACCCATAAACCCATCGGCAGGATAAGGGCCATAACAAAGTATACCTTTAGCCGCCATTTCCTGAATAGCTGGAATAATTATTTCTTGTTCTTCCGTTCCGAGCAACCCTTCATCACCTGCATGCGGATTTAAAGAAAGTACCGCAATACGCGGCGTACCGATACCAAAATCTTGCTTCAAAGAATGATTAAAAATAGCCAACTTCTCCTGTATCAATTCCTTGGTAATGGTAGATGCAATCTCTCTTACAGGAATATGTCCCGTTACCAATGCTACACGGAAATCATCTTTCATCAATATCATCAAAGCCTTCTCTCCATTCCCCAGTTTCCCTTCAATATATTCCGTATGACCGGGAAATGAAAATTCATTCGACTGAATAGTATGCTTGTTGATGGGAGCTGTCACAATCACATCTACCAATCCTTCTTTATACTCCTCTATTGCCTTCTCAAGAGCGTCAAGTGCAGCTTTACCAGCCTCAAAGTCAGGCTTAGAGAACTCAACTTTCACTTCATCATCTGTACAATTTACCACATTCAGGCGATTGTTGGCTGCTTCCGATGCCGAGTTGACGATACTAAAGTTCGTAGGTAAATCAAGAGATTTACGATGATAAGCGGCAACCTTAGGCGAACCATAAATAATAGGTGTACACAACTCTAACATAGTAGGATCTGAGAATACTTTCAAAATAACTTCATATCCCACTCCATTAATATCTCCTTGCGTAATGCCTACCCTTATTTTATTATCTTCCATTCTTATTTTATAATTTTAGTAGTATCTTGTTTCGTTACTCCCAATGGTATTTCAGCTCCCCCATGTTTACTGTTAGGTAATTTCAAAGTATACAATGAAGCTTCCATCTGACGTACCAAGTTACGTTTTAATTTATCAGGTGAATACACAAATATTTCAGATACGATAATACGCTGGTTGGACTTATCCAAACGAGCGTGTGAAACATATGGACCGCCCATATAATCCCCCTTTACACGCCACAATCCACGAGCTTCAAGCGCATAATCACCCTGTACGGAAATAGGACGTACATCGGTCATCAAAGAATCTGTTTCCATATACATACCCTCTCTTGCCCCAGGGATATTCACTTTCATAACGGAGTCACGCTTCTGAACAAAATATTCTTTGGTAAATGTATCCTTATCTGTATAGGGATAAGAGTAGATTACAAAATTCTGATCGCCAGTAGCAGCATTAGTACCTGCCCAGAAAAAGTTTTCACCTTGTTTAGTAGAAGTCAGTTCACCGGGTACCCATACGTCACAGTCGAACATACTCTTTACCTTTGTAGAAATATAGTCACTATGCTTATCTTTCAAAACAGAAATTTGACGATTCATCTCGGCATGAGTAAAGAAATCAATAATAACCTGCTTATTTTCCTCTACAAACTTCTCGAATGAAGCTTCGTCCGGTGCCTGAATAGTCAAGATTAACTGAGGCGCAGCATATACATCCTTTGCATATTTGAACTTAGGTTGCGTATAGAGATCTTTATTCACTTCTACAATAATAATGTTACGAATCAACTTCAACGTTGAGTCATAATTTGCAGGAGAAGTATACATGATACGGAATGAACGTTCAGATTGAGGTAATCCCGGCACATCCGTATCAAGCACATCATAAAGGGCACGACCGGCAGGACGTTCCCATAATCCAGGATCAACCACTACCAGAATTTCATACGCACGACCACTGGAAGTCGGAGTAAACACCCCCTTTTTACCGTTACCACACGCTGAAAACAACGTCATAACGAAAACCATACTTAAATAAAACAGGCGTTTCTTCATATCTCTATGTTTTTTAGTTTCTTACAAAGCTACGAAAAAATCGTATATACAAACCGCTAAAGTTAATAATTTATATTAATTCTTCTTTATTCTCCTCTTGCCTAGCTGTAGACAACATACCGCATGCGGCAAATATATCTTCTCCGCGAGATGCGCGAATTGTGGTGAAAAGTCCGCGGGAAGTCAAATAATCACGGAAAGTTATCATCGTTTCCATATTAGCACCTTCCAAATCTACTCCTGGAATAGCATGAAAACGTATCAAATTTACTCTGCAATCTACACCACGCAACAACTTCAACAACTCCTTAGCATAAAGCAACGAATCGTTCACTCCTTTAAAAACAATATATTCGAAAGATAGTCTGCGTTGTTTGCTAAAATCATAGTTTCTTAACAAATCTACTATTTCAATAATAGAAAAAGCTTTTTCTGCAGGCATCAATTCACGACGTTGCAATACTATTGGAGAATGAAGACTGATTGCCAAATGGCAGTCTGTTTCTTCAATAAAACGTTGTAACCCTTTACGAAGACCGACAGAAGAGAGTGTGATACGTTTCGGACTCCAACCATAGCCATAGGATGAAGTCATAATTTCCAATGCTTTCAACACTTCATCCAAATTATCCAATGGTTCTCCCATTCCCATCATCACAACATTTGTTAGATTATCTCGCTCCGGCAAAGAACTTATCTGATTTATGATTTGGTTGGCAGTCAGATTAGTTATAAAACCTTGCTTACCTGTCATACAGAATTTACAGTTCATTTTGCATCCCACTTGCGAAGAAACACATAATGTAGCACGATCATCATCGGGAATATAAACAGTTTCTACAAAGTGACTACTTCCCACTCGATAAAGGTATTTCACTGTACCATCTACCGACCGCATTTCATCCACCGGAGCTGCAATACCTACCTCATACTGTTCTTTTAACAGTTCCCGATGTTTTAACGACAAATTTGTCATATCATCAACGGAAGCCACTTTCTTATCGTACAGCCACTCTGCAATCTGTTTAGCAGCAAACCTAGGCATTCCCAGTTTTTTTACTACTGCTTGCAATTCGATAAGGGTTAGTCCTAAGAGGGATTGTTTCTGCATATAATCTATCTTTTAGTTTTCAACACATACGATCTGTCATTCTGAAGAATCTATTCCCTTAATGTACGCATTAGAAGATTTTTTCAGCTATACTTAAAATGACAGACAAAATAACAGAATATAAAAGTCCTGTATCTTCTATGGTGAATTAAATGCAAAGGTAGAAATAAAGTTGCATAAAGGCAAAGCGATGCAGTATTTTGATAATAAAAAAGCCGTCCGAATACGTCGGACGGCTTTTTACTATGCTATTTTATTCAACTCACTTTTTAAAAGAACAGATAACGATTATCTTTCACATCTGCATTCAGATACAAGTCGTTAATAAACTGACTTGCCATACGTACATGCATACTTTCCAAAGTACTTTCTTCTGTCTCCTGATTAAATGTCTCATTCAACTTCTCTTTTGCATATGGTTGAAGAACGAATACACCACCATTACCCTTGATAGGAGCGCTCAGTTTATTTAATTCTGCAATAGACGCATAAGCACCTACTAAAGGCTCACTACTACGCAATACCGGGACATATGCCGGAGCTGCGAAAGTAACGTGTTTTACAGAATCACTAACAGCATTAGCCATATTCTTATATTGATCAAATGAAACAGCACCTACAGCCTTCATATCAGCCATAATTTTTTCAGCTTTCTTATCACGAAGAATCTCATTTCTCAACTGGTCTTTTACTAAAGCCAACGGACGATAACCTTCTGGAACAATATTTGCAACACCTACTACCATCATATGATCACTTTCGCCACATTCGTACAGACCTGAAATTTCACCTATTTTAGCAGAGAACGCCCATTTCAAAGCATCTTTTGTACCCTTCACACCACCAATGCCATGTTCTGAACTATAAAGATCAGTTCTATCCAATAATTTATAACCTGCATCTTCCGCATTAGCACTCATCTTATCCAATGTATTATTGACAGCAATAAACTGGCTAAAATCATTATACGCCTTATTATAAGTCTCCTTACTAAATTCAACCGGACGTTTGATAACAGCCACTTTATATTTATCCTTAACAGCTTTCTTGTTAGTAACCTGCAAGATAACATTTGCTTGCCCTAAAGCTAGATTAACCAACTCATTCTGAGCCAAACTTGTAATAGTCTTCACATATTTCAAATTGTCACCATCAATCTGCGCACCCTCATAATTAGCAGAAGAAATCCAGGCAGGTTCGCCGGTTTGACCGTATTTTTTAGCAACTTCTGCAAAGCTTGCACCATCCTTGATAGCACCAAAAATAGAATCTGCCAAAGCTTTAGTTTTGTCAGCATTATCAGCTACAACCTGAATTTGACGATATTCGATAGAGTCTGCCAAAGCAGCAAAAGCCAACTTTTTGAAAGAGTTGATAGTATTGTCGGATACATTGTAGTAGGGACCAAACACACCGCCTACCGTCACAGAATCCAAACGTGCAACCACATCAGCAGGCAAAGATTTTGTTGTATAGAACAAATCAACATACGGAGTAACAGATCCAGTTGAACGAATAAAAGTAGTATAATCTTCATTATTACTACTCATCTGAGTTGTATATTCCTCTACTTCTTCCTGAATAGCAGCCTTATCCTCAGGGCTTGCTGTTACTTGTACATCAATAAATTTAATATTACGAGTTTCCACATATTGTCTGAATTGTTCTTTTTTCTTATCGTATGCCTCTTTCAAGTCCGCTTCCTTAATAACAATTGTAGAATCTACAATAGAAGAATAAGGAATAGCAGCCAACAATAAATCGGATTGATCTACCCTTGCATCGAATGCATCTTGTGCTTCAACCGGATTTGAGAACAATGACTTAATAACCAATGCTTGATATTTTTCCTGCAAACGGGCCTGCACAAGTGATTTTTCGATGAAAGACCAGAACTTATACATAGAGTTATAATATTCTGCATATTGAGCAGGCATCTGAGCCTGATTCATCTTAGAATAATCCACCAAAAACTTCTTTAACATATCCTTATCAAAAGCTCCAGTCTGCGGGTTACGGAACGGAGTCTGCTGCAACATCGGATGTATACCTGCATCAATAATAGCTTGAATTTCTGCCTTAGAAACAGTTAGGCCCAACTTTTCAGCCTCGTTCTCAATCAATTTATTGTTAACGTATGATCTCCATACTTCATCTTTGATTTGGTTAGTCTGTTCATCACTCAATGCGTTCAAACCGCTGGAGAATTTTACGACTTCCGTATATTCTTCTACCAACGCCTGGAAATCCTGAGCGGAAATTGTTTCCCCGTTCACTTCACCTACATCTTGTGATTGATGTGGCTGAAGTACTTTCCACGCGTCTCCCGCGATGAAGGCAAACAGCGCCAAACCAATAACAATCACCAATAAAGGCCCTTTAGACCGAATGTTTTGTAATGTTGCCATTTTAGTTAATATGATTTATTTGTTTATTATTATTTTCCATTCATGTTCATTTTAGCGCACGAAGATACAAAAAATGCTAATACGCATCTATTTATTCTCTAAAAATTTATACCTAAACGAGATTATTCAACGACTTTCAACCGCACCAACTCTATTTTTGTTGCTGTTACTTTGATTATTTTGAACTGATATTGGTCTACCACAACTACCTCATGCAATTTTGGAAAACTCTGATAACGATTCAAAATTAATCCACTTACTGTCAGATATTCATCTGACTCCGGTAATTCCAATCCAAAAGTCTCGTTCACTTTTTCTATTTCCAGACGTGCTGAAAGTACATATTCGTGTTCACCAATCTGTTTACAAACATACGACGTGTTATCATGTTCATCTTCAATATCTCCAAAAATTTCTTCCACCAAATCTTCCAAAGAGACGATACCAGATGTCCCCCCAAATTCATCAACTACAACTGCAATTGTCTTTTTCTGCTGCATAAAAAGTTTCATCAACTTATGTGCCGCCATCGTTTCGGGTACAATAGGAACTTCCTTGACATTATTCCGCCAATCTACCGGATTGCGAAACATTTCAGAGGAATGAATATAACCTATTACATTATCTATGTTTCCATCATAAACAATAATCTTAGAAATACCCGACTCCACAAACAAGCTTTTCAAGTCTTCCAGCGAAACCGTAACATCCACTGCCACCACTTCTGTACGAGGCACAATACAATCGCGTATCTTAACATTGGAGAAATCGAGAGCATTCTGAAAGATTTTCACCTCCGCATCCAATTCTTCCTCATTAGCGGCATTCTCAATACCCGTTTGAACAAAATAGTCCAAATCAACTTTACCAAAAGCCTTAGCAGACGCTTCCTTGTTTATCTTCATACCCAGCAGCCGCAGGAAAAGATAAGAAATACCCGAAGCAAACTTCGATATGGGAAACAGAATGACATAACAAATAAATAAAGGTATAGCACAAACCCTCAACATTAAATTGGGATTGATTTTAAACAAAGTCTTGGGCAGAAACTCTCCTGTTACCAAAATAATAAACGTAGAAATAATAGTCTGCACCAGTACAAGCACAAAATGATTTGAGATAACTCCTGCCAAAAGATTAACTTCAATTATCTGTGCCATCAAAATACCATAAATGACCAATGCAATATTATTTCCCACCAACATAGTAGAAATAAAATTGTTCGGATTGCGAAAAAAACAAACCAGAATATTTGAAATAACCCCCGGTTTCCGTTCCATCTCAAAACGTAGTTTATCAACAGAAACAAAAGCAATCTCCATTCCAGAAAAGAAAGCGGAAAAAGCCATCGTCATCAACAAGTAAATAATCGTATCCATTCTGCTATTTGATGCTATCGTTCTGCAAAGTATCCATTGGAGCTGTATTTTCCTCATCTACATAAAAGATACCCTCCGTCTTAAAAAAGCGATATTTATTCAACTGCTCATCCGATTCAAAACCTATGGCATAAATAACCTGATCAGGTTGTTCAATACGTACCCTTTTATCAGAATATACCTTATGTTTATTCTGATCCCAATATAGTAGTTCCGTATCGAATTTCTCACCTTTCAAATTCTGGATGTGAACATTTCCCATCAACTTCCATAGCCGTTCCTTATCATAATGATAAGCAGTGTCAGCTTTTATACTGGCTTCCACTTGAAACAAAGAATCAAATTTCTCTAGGTATATTCCTTTTTCAAATGCCCAATAAGAAGGTGATTTACGATCAAAAATCAACCATTCTTCCGTATTAACCCTGTAACGGGTAACTCCCGAGTCTGAAACCAATGTCGTCACCCCCCGAGTATCCATTACAGGTAATGAATCACGTTCAGTAATCGCAGCACCCAAGTCTTTTTTTCCTCCCGAACAGGAAGAAAATAAAAGAAACATAACCATTGCCGTAAGGACAATGGTTATGCTCATATTTTTAAGATTGACAACGTTATCGAGTTGTAACAACATATTCTCTATCGAATGGTTGTAGACTCACCTATCCAACCGCCAATAGTGATACGATCACCGGCTTTATAACCTAACATAAAGAGGTCTTTAGCTTGCGGAGTATGACGTGCATACGTTGATATTAATTCGTTTACTTTATCCGTCACACTCGGATCAACGGCTTTAGCACGTTGCAACTTGTCAATAACCACAAAATACGTACACTTATTTAATGCAGGTTCGTCACTCCAATTAGGATTAGCTCCATACATTTGCGCCAGCAAAATATAGGGTTCACCATAACTTTCATTAAAGTTAATAGCTTTTTGAGCATATGTCCTTGCCTGAGACAACTTCTTGGCCTGCCATAAAGCTGCAGCAGTAGCATATGCCATTTCTGCTTTCTTTTTGCTGTCAGTTTCCATATTCAGAGCCTCATCAAAAAACTTCACAGCATTATCAAAATCATTTTTCTTATAGTACATATATGCTACACCAACAGCTGCGTCAGCAGTCGGATTCACAGCATACAAATATTCAGAAGCCTTGAAGTAAACTTCACTATCATTACACTTTTGCATCTTTAAAATAGCAATGGTTTTCTTCAAAAAAGCAGAATCAGTTTTATTAGCTTCTACTTTCGGCCCATAAATATTCTGTAATGATTCGCAATCGGCAACACCACTATTAATAAACATTGCTACCAAATTATCCTTAATTGCCTGCAAATTAGCTTTTGTAGCAGGTTTAGTTTCTGCTGCAATAGCCTCATCAGCATATTGAGAAGCATTAATATAATCCTGGAAGAACTGATCGGTGAAATTATTATCAGCTTTTACTTTTTGCATAGAAACATCCAAAAAGTAGTGAAGTACAGCACCTTTAGAACCAGCCTTCTCAGCTTCTATTGATTCTTTTAACCATTGATAAGCTTGATCCAAATCTGGTTGCGGGGCATATTGAATATAGTCTACCGCTTTTGCGCCCAAAGCATCTGCAACACTCGGTACGCCTTTCATACCTTTCTGAATAAATTCAGGAATGTATTTCATTCTCAAATCATATACATTCATCAATTCATCAAAGTATTTCTTGTAATCAGCAGAATTTCTATCTTTAATCTGATTCAGAAAACCTACTAAAATCTTTTGAGCATCAGTAAAAGTATAATATCTCAATGTTGGACAATCTTTCAGCACAGCCATACAAGGAGCATATGCATCTTTAAAATTACCGGCTTTCACCGCCTCATGAGAAATACTACTGTTTGCATTACAATCATTTTGTGCGAAAGCGCTGTTTACTCCACCCGAAAGGAGTAAAATAGCTACAAGCGTTTTAATTTTCATTGTATCTAAATTTTAGTTGTTATATTGTCTATTCACCATTAATCAACTCTACGTTTAAAGAACCAACGTTCATTAAAAGTCACTCCAATGCAGATACGCAATGTATTTTCATTCACAAAAGTCGCGTTCGTCCCTTCTGTTCTTACGTATTGTGCCGAAAGACTCAACACAGAACGTGTACGCGGAATAGGTAGTCCAAAACCGGCAGTAAGACCATATTCGTTAGCTGCACGTTCTCCTTTTATTTTATAATAAGGTTGAGAATAATAAGCTCCCAAACGATATTTCACATGAGCAAAATAACTTCTCCCCAACGGATTTGGAAGAAATTCCGCACCTACGGATATTTTCGTACGATTACAGAAAGCATCATCTTCATTCATATAAGTCACCGATCCCCAATTCTGATACATAAAATCAGCACCTACCGTCAATCGATTGTCGTACGTATACGTAAGACCAACTCCAAGTGTCATGGGTGTTCCACAAATCACAGTTGTATCTCTTACTGTTATAGTAGACCCCGTATTGGAGTTACCCAATTGGTCTTGAAAATATGTATTATTACTCAAGTCATGTCCCGGTGTAAAAACTGCTCCCACCGTTATTTCATTTTTTTTGCCAAACTGATGTGTATACTGTGCACCAAGATCTAGTTTATAACTCTTTATTGCCACATTAGATACTGTTGTCAGTGGCATAATTGATGAATTAGACGGAAATTGTTCCGCCAAAGTTCGTGTTACATCTCCCCAAAGATACGAAATATTCGCACCTACGGAAAGATTTTTAAATATTTTAAAACCTGCCCCTAAATAAAGTTGATGCAAACCACCTTCGCCAGAATATGTCACTGTATTCGAACTAGTCTCCACTTTTGAATTCTCACGATATTCCCCCAAACTATAACCCACATTCGAATATGGTAATAACCCTAAACTCATAGCAGCCCATTTACCCAAACGGAATTGCATAGTAATATAGTCGAAACTGGAATTTTTGGCGTTTTTCTTCACTTTCCCATCGCTAAAATTAGTATTTTGCAATGAGATACCTCCGTCGAAAATAAATGTAAGTGAATCAATCGCCGTATAGGAAGCCGGATTCACGAAATTAGTCTGAAATTTATCTCGCAACCCGTATGCAATACCACCCATGGCCTTGCTATTACCTGAACCTTGGTCTGCTAACTGTCCATATCCATATCGTGTATAAGGAGAGTTTGTATTATTTTGAGCGAAGATCGCTCCGGACACTATTATTAGCAAGAACACCAAGAGTGTTTGTCTATATCCTATCATTATTATAGTTTAAAATTCTATTTAATCCTTTCAACACTAAAAATCTGTCTGCAAAGATGATACTTTTTAAGTTTGTATCAAAAGAAAAATCATCACCGCCCGTTAAAAAAACCAAAACTTCAGCATATTTATGCTTCATAGCCATAATGTAACCTGAAATTTCATGTTCAATACCTTTCAATACCCCTTCGCGAATAGCCGTATCAGTATTCTTACCTATTGATACCCGTTCCCCCTCAGCTGATACCAGCGGAAGCCTTCCTGTAAACTGATGCAAGGCCCTGAAACGCATCTGCATGCCCGGAGAGATATTTCCTCCATGATAACGACCAGTAGCATCAATAAACTCGTATGTAATACAAGTACCGGCGTCAATCACCAGAATATTTTTATCGGGAAATTGTTCATTCGCTCCCACAACAGCAGCTATACGGTCATAGCCCAGCGTCAGTGGAGTTTCATAAAGGTTTTCTATCGGAAGCGACGTTTTTTCATCTAACCAAAGTACTGGAACAGACAATAATTCCAATTGTATCAAAGCTTGTTTGCCAAGATCTATGACGGTAGCCACAATCGCTCTTTCAAATATATATTTACAACAAAAAGCGGATAACTTTTCTAACGTTTTATTAGAATCATATATCACTTCCTGCAATGTATTTCCATTGAACGCCGCAATCTTAGCCACCGTATTTCCTATATCAATAATGAGATTCACTGTCTTATTTTTATCTTTGAGGGGACAAAGGTAGTGTTTTATTATAATAAAGGAGCTATTTTCTATCTAACTTTCTACAAAGACTCTGCAATGACTATATTTAAAACCTTCACATTTACAAAAAATAAAAAATCATATTTCAAAATTCATTATAAGACAAAACAATTTCTATAATTGTATATTAGTATCATCAGATTTAATCAGATTACCCATTCGACAGACTCAAGTGTCTCAAAATAACAATAACAGAAAACTTTTAAGATGAATAAATTCTTGCTATTCCAGAGATTTTCCATAAGTTTGCAGCCATGAAACAGCATTTAATTTTTATCATATACCTGTTCGCCTTCCTAACCTGTTCTTCTGTAAGTGTTACTCAGACAGGTATTCAAGAGATAGATACGCCCGATTCTACCCGTATCAGTTTGCTGACATGTGCTCCAGGGGGGGAAATTTATTTTCTTTTCGGACATACCGCTATTCGATATGAAAATTACACGCGGGACATTGACGTTATCTTCAATTATGGAATATTTAACTTCGACGCTCCTCATTTCATTCTCCGCTTTGCTTTAGGAAATACGGATTACCAGCTTGGAGTGACCGACTATAATCACTTTACCCGTGAATATAACTCACAGGGACGTGACGTATGGCAGCAGGTACTGAACCTCACTCCTCGGGAAAAAGAGAAGTTGATCTCTTTGCTGGAAGAGAACTACCGTCCAGAAAACCGTGTTTATCGCTACAACTTCTTTTACGATAATTGTGCGACCCGTCCACGCGATCAGATAGAAAAAGCCATTGATGGTGTTTTACAATATGCTGACAATATGACCGATAATGATACAGGAGTCACTTTTCGAGATTTACTACATAAATATAGCGAAGGGCATTTATGGTCGCGTTTCGGAATGGACATGTGCATGGGTAGCCAGGCCGACAAACCAATCAATCGTAAGTTGATGATGTTTGTACCATTCTATTTGCAAGAATATTTCAATACAGCCCGGATTATAGACAAAAAAGGACAGATACGCCCACTAGTCTCTTCTGAAGAAAAAATTGTGGTAACGGGGAAAAATGCTATTGATTTCCAATCGGGAGGTATCACGCCAATGCAATCGGCACTATTGTTATTCATCATAGTTACAGTTGCTACTATTTATGGTCTTCGTCAGCAGAGAACTTTATGGGGTATTGACCTCATACTCTTTTTTTCTGCTGGAATAGCAGGATGTATTCTTGCATTCCTCACTTTCCTTTCACAACATCCGGCAGTCAGCCCCAATTATCTGCTATTCGTCTTTCATCCATTGCATTTATTTTGTTTACCATGGATAATAAATAAAATAAGAAAAAGACAAAGAAGTTGGTATATGCAAGCCAACCTTATAGTTTTAACACTTTTTATACTGCTTTGGGCAATAATACCACAAAAATTTCCAATAGCAATATTACCTTTGGCACTTTGTTTGCTGATACGTTCAGGAAACAACTTAATTCTCACCTCTCGTTCCTCTAAAAAAAATGAAAAATAGTTTTATTTGGATATTTCGATGAAAAAAGGACTGATAACCTCTATACTCGCATTAACATTCAGCGGTTTGCAAGCCCAACCGTTACCTGTTGTTCCTAAATTGGTGGTAACTCTAACCATCGACCAGTTACGCACCGATTATATGGAGGCGTTCTCGTCCCTTTACGGAGAAAAAGGGTTTAAGAGATTAATACGTGAAGGTAAAGTGTTCCGTCAGGTAAAATTTCCTTTCTCCGGAATCGATCGTGCTTCAGCAATTGCTACTATTTATACTGGTACCACACCATCAATGAATGGAATCATAGCTAAACATTGGCTCGATTCCAAAACTTTACGTCCCAAGAATTGTGTAGATGATCCTGAATTTATGGGTAACTACACCGATGAGAACTCCTCTCCTTCACAGTTATTGACCTCTACTGTAACCGATGAGCTGAAAATAGCGACAAGAAACGCAGCTCTGGTATATTCCGTAGCTCCTTTTCGTGATGCTGCCATTCTTTCTGCCGGACATGCCGGAAATGGTGCTTTTTGGCTAAACAACAAAACGGGAAAATGGTGTGGATCTACCTATTACGGTGAATTTCCGTGGTGGGGTAGCCAGTACAATGATCAACAGTCCCTCGACTTTCGTATCAAAGAAATAGAATGGAATCCCATCTATCCTATCACAAATTATACGTTCCTACCAGAATGGCGAACTTCTCCCTTTAAGTATAAATTTGAAATTGAAAAAGAAAACAAATTCAGACGGTTAATAACCAGCCCACTTGTGAATGATGAAATCAATCGTTTTGCCGAGGAAATTTTAGACAAAAGCACTATCGGTAAAGATGATATTACTGACTTGTTGGCGCTGACCTATTACGCAGGAAACTATAATCATCGTAGCATACAAGAATGTGCTATGGAAATGCAAGATACATATGCCCGTCTAGATCGTAGTATTGCCAACTTGTTGGATATGCTGGAACGCAAAGTGGGTTTGCAGAATATACTTTTATGTATCACTTCTACCGGATATGCTGATCCAGAAGGTGCTGATGTAGGGATATATCGTGTTCCTGGTGGAGAATTCTACCTAAACCGGTGTGCTACTCTATTGAATATGTACCTGATGGCAACTTACGGTGAAGGACAATATGTAGAAGGATTTTACGACCGACAAATATATCTCAATCATAAGTTAATAGAGAATAAGCAATTAAACCTTGCCAAACTGCAAGAGAAGTCTGCCGAATTTTTAGTTCAGTTCAGCGGTGTAAATAAAGTATATTCTGCTTATCGGTTGTTATTGGGATCTTGGTCGCCAGAAATAGAACATATACGCAATGGCTTCCACCGCAAGCGTTCTGGTGATTTACTCATCGAAGTACTCCCTGGTTGGACCATCATGCAGGAAAACAGTACTGACAATCGCGTAGTACGTGCTGCAGATATACCAGTACCGCTTATCCTCATGGGCAGAGGTATCAAATCTGAAACTACCCATCTCCCAGTCAGTGCAGATCACATCGCACCGACCTTGACAAATTTCATGCGTATTCGGGCGCCAAACGCCTGTATAGCAACTGCGCTCAATTATTAGAATCGTGATTATCCGTATAATCCATGCTGAATATTCAGAGCGCAATCCTCTAAAATAATCAGTGCAAATCTGTATAATCTGTATAGAAATCAGTAACTTTGTACACTCATAAGATTGAATAATATTAAAAACAATTATATAAAATGGGATTTAATGAAATTTTAAGCTCGATTTTCGGCAATAAATCCACTCGCGATATGAAAGAAATCAAACCGTGGGTAGACAAAATTAAAGCCGCTTATCCTGAAGTTGCCAAACTTGACAATGACGCCCTACGCGCCAAAACAGAAGAACTGAAAGCCTATATCCGTGATGCCGCTACTGAACAGCGTACCAAAGTAGAAGAGCTGAAGTCCAGTGTTGAAAGTATTGAATTGGAAGATCGTGAAGAAGTATTTGCTCAGATAGATAAAATAGAGAAAGAAATTCTCGATATTTATGAAAAAGCTCTTGACGATGTGTTACCTGTAGCTTTCTCCATTGTGAAGGAAACAGCTAAACGTTTCGCAGAGAATGAGGAAATCATAGTAACTGCCACTGAATTTGACCGTCAACTCGCTACGACCAAAGATTTTGTACGTATCGATGGTGATAAGGCCATCTACCAGAATCATTGGATGGCCGGCGGTAATGATACAGTATGGAATATGGTACATTATGATGTACAGTTATTTGGTGGTGTAGTATTACACAAAGGTAAAATTGCTGAAATGGCAACAGGTGAAGGTAAAACTTTGGTAGCTACCTTACCGGTATTTCTCAATGCACTGACCGGAAACGGTGTACATGTAGTAACTGTGAATGATTATTTGGCTAAACGTGACTCCGAATGGATGGGACCGTTGTATATGTTTCACGGTTTGAGTGTAGACTGTATTGACAAGCATCAACCCAACTCTGATGCACGTCGCCAAGCCTATTTGGCAGATATTACATTCGGTACGAACAATGAATTTGGTTTCGACTATTTGCGCGATAATATGGCTATCAGTCCCAAAGACCTTGTACAACGCCAGCATAATTATGCAATCGTCGATGAGGTCGACTCTGTATTAATTGATGATGCCCGTACTCCGTTAATTATTTCCGGTCCAGTACCTAAAGGCGACGATCAACTCTTTGAACAACTCCGTCCACTGGTAGAAAGACTAGTGGAAGCTCAAAAGAAACTGGCTACGCAATATCTTGCAGATGCCAAGCGTCTCATCGCTTCAGATAATAAGAAAGATATAGAAGAAGGGTTCCTTGCTCTGTATCGTAGCCACAAGTGTTTGCCGAAGAATAAGGCATTGATTAAGTTCCTGAGTGAACAAGGTATCAAAGCAGGTATGCTTAAGACTGAGGAAATCTACATGGAACAGAATAATAAACGCATGCATGAAGTTACCGATCCGCTGTACTTCGTCATTGATGAAAAGTTGAACAGTGTAGATCTGACAGATAAGGGTGTGGACTTGATTAGTGGTAATTCCGAAGATCCAACTTTCTTCGTATTACCGGACATCACTGCTCAACTTTCCGAACTGGAAAATGAGAAAGAGCTGACAGATGAACAACGTCTGGAAAAGAAAGACGAACTAATGACAAACTTTGCCATCAAATCAGAACGTGTACACACTATCAGTCAGTTATTGAAGGCTTATACCATGTTTGAGAAAGATGACGAATATGTAGTAATCGATGGTCAGGTGAAGATTGTAGATGAACAGACTGGACGTATCATGGAAGGCCGTCGTTATTCCGATGGTTTGCATCAGGCTATTGAGGCCAAGGAAGGTGTTAAAGTGGAAGCTGCGACACAAACGTTCGCAACAATCACACTACAGAACTATTTCCGCATGTATCATAAGTTGTCCGGTATGACTGGTACTGCCGAGACGGAAGCAGGTGAGCTCTGGGACATCTATAAGCTCGATGTGGTCGTTATCCCGACAAATCGTCCCATTGCCCGCAATGATATGAACGACCGTGTTTACAAAACAAAACGCGAAAAATATAAAGCTGTTATTGAGGAAATTGAAAAGATGGTAGCAGCCGGACGCCCAGTATTGGTAGGTACTACCTCCGTTGAAATCTCTGAAATGCTGAGTAAGATGTTGACTATGCGTAAGATTGAGCACAATGTATTAAATGCGAAGTTACATCAAAAAGAAGCGGATATCGTAGCAAAAGCCGGTTTAAGTTGTGCGGTAACCATCGCTACCAACATGGCAGGTCGTGGTACCGATATCAAGTTAAGTCCAGAAGTAAAGGCTGCGGGTGGTCTTGCCATCATCGGTACAGAACGTCACGAGTCACGTCGTGTAGACCGCCAGTTGCGTGGTCGTGCCGGACGACAGGGTGACCCGGGGTCATCTGTATTCTTCGTTTCTCTGGAAGATGATCTGATGCGTCTATTCTCTTCCGACCGTATTGCCAGTGTAATGGATAGGCTCGGTTTCAAGGAAGGCGAAATGATTGAACATAGTATGATCTCCAAATCTATCGAACGTGCACAGAAGAAAGTGGAAGAAAACAATTTCGGTATCCGTAAACGTTTGTTGGAATATGACGACGTTATGAACAAGCAACGTACCGTAGTTTATACCAAGCGCCGCCATGCCTTGATGGGCGAACGTATCGGTATGGATATCGTAAATATGATTTGGGATCGTTGTGCCAATGCTATCGAAACTCCGACATACGAGGATTGCAAAATGGATCTGTTGCAAACACTGGCAATGGAAACTCCGTTTACAGAAGAAGAATTCCGTAACGAGAAAAAAGAAAAACTGGCTGATAGAGCATTCGATTCTGCTATGGAACTTTTCAAACGTAAAACTGAGCGTATGGCACAGATTGCCTATCCAGTTATCAAACAAGTTTACGAAAACCAAGGGCATATGTACGAAAATATTCTTATCCCTATCACAGACGGTAAGCGTATGTACAATATTTCCTGTAACCTAAAGGCTGCTTACGACAGTGAATGTAAGGAAGTGGTAAAATCATTTGAAAAATCCATTCTGTTACATGTTATCGATGAGGCTTGGAAAGAAAATCTGCGTGAACTGGATGAGCTGAAACATTCCGTACAAAATGCCAGCTATGAACAGAAAGACCCATTGTTGATCTATAAGTTGGAGTCTGTAAATCTGTTTGATGTCATGGTTGATAAGATTAACAACCAAACAGTTTCTATCCTGATGCGTGGACAAATACCAGTACAGGAGCCTCAAGAAATCCGTCAGGCAACACCGGAACAACGTCAAGACTTAAGTAAGTATCGCGAACAGAAACAAGACTTGAGTGATCCGAACCAACAGGCAGCTGCACAACAAGACACACGTGAGCAAGTGAAACGCGAACCTATCCGTGCGGAAAAAACAGTAGGACGTAATGACCCTTGTCCTTGCGGAAGTGGTAAGAAATATAAGAACTGCCACGGAAAGAATGCATAAACAGCTAATCGGCCAATCACTAATAAAAGCCTTGAACGGTTAAAAACTGTTCGAGGCTTTTTGTTATCCGAGTAAAAAGATTACTTTTGCTTTCAGAACAAAGAATGAAGACTATGACCAAATATTCTTATTACCTGCTATTGTTCAGCTTATTGCTTTTTAGTGGATGTCAAAGTGTAGAACAACTTTCAATCGACTATATGCTCCCTGCAGAGGTTAGTTTCCCTGAAACCCTGAAACGGGTTGCTATTGTTAACAACATGCCCGAAGTACCGGACAATAAACTTATAGCTAGCGAAGAAGATAAAAAGAAGAGTGAAACAGAGATAGCACGAAAAGTGGACTACTACAATGGTGACGCTACTATTACCACCGAAGCATTGGCAAATGCACTTGCTGCAGAAAATTACTTCAATGAAATTGTAATCTGCGACTCGGCATTGCGCGCCAAGGATATCACCCCCCGCGAAAACACCTTGACTAAGGATGAAGTAAATGAATTAACTCAAAGTCTTGATGTAGATTTCTTAATAGCATTAGAGAATATACAAATGCATTCTATCCGTAGAATAAATTTTATACCTGATATAGGAGCATATTATGGTACCATAGACATGAAGGTTTATCCTACCATAAAGGTTTACTTACCCAATCGCAAAGGTCCTATGGTGGTTGTCAATAGTAATGATAGTATTTTCTGGGATGCAATAGGAGGTACGGAGACTTTTGTGCTTACACATCTTATCAGTGAGAAGGATATGTTAAAAGAGGCTTCAGAGTTTGCAGGAACAGTTCCGGTAAAGCATCTTCTTCCACATTGGGAAACAGCCAACCGGTATATGTTTACTGGGGGATCTGTAAACATGCGTGATGCCGCTGTTTATGTCAAGGAAAAACGATGGAATAAAGCTATTGAGTTATGGAAACAAACCTATCAAACTAAAAAAGGTAAACAGAAAATGCGAGCTGCCTATAATCTGGCTTTAGGTTATGAAATGCAGGACAGTATAGAAATTGCTACTGACTGGGCCTTAAAAGCTCAAGTTGAAGCACGTAAGATAGATGAAATAGACAAACGTGACTCGTCACAATTGGGAGTAGGAGATTTCCCTAATTATATGTTTACTACTTTATATGTAACCGAGTTGAAGATAAGAAAGGAAGGAATATCACGTCTGAATATGCAAATGCAACGATTTAATAATGATTTTTGATCAAATGTGCTGTTTGAAGAAAGATTGATAGTCACTTCCACATTTTTTTCATCATTCATTACTCATTATTCATTATTTTCCCTACCTTTGAACATCCTTAAGAAAGAAAAGTAATTATGAAAGTCGGTCAATCAGTATTATCTATCCTCGAAGTTACCATAAAACGAGCAATCAGCAAGTATACTTGTGGTTGTGAGCAATCTATTGTCACAGATATTCATATCCAAGCCAATCAAAGTACCGGTGAATTTACCATTCTCGATGATGAAGATGAAGAATTAGCAAATACTACCATCGAGGAATGGATGTCTTATGAAGGGGATGATTTTTATGAAAGTCTGGAGCGTGCCCTGAGTAACCTTCTTTGTAACCTGAAAAATAATGGTCTTTTTGATAAATTGACTATCATGAAACCTTTCTCTTTTGTTTTGGTAGACGAAGATAAAGAGACCATTACCGAACTCTTGTTGATGGATGATGACACGTTATTGGTAAACGAGGAGCTCCTGAAGGGTCTGGATGAAGAACTGGACACTTTCCTGAAAGAGTTATTAGAAAAATAGATATCAAATCCAATATATTGTAGTCCTTGTAGTATAAAAATTGCAAGGACTATTTTTGTATATTAATACTCCTAGAAGATATACTTTATTTAGTATCCTATAATAAAAAGAGTCCGAACTTAAGAATCCGGACTCTTTTCATATCTATTTAAAAAATACAAAAATCAGATTTTCTTCAGAGCAGCAATACTTTCCTTTAAAGAATTGATGATACTTTCAGCATCCGCTTGTTTTTTGCGTTCCAACTCAAGGACAGCAGCAGGTGCATTATTTACAAACTTTTCATTACTCAATTTCTTCATGACTCCCTGTAAGAAACTTTCCTTATGTTTCAACTCAGCTTCCATACGGGCTATTTCAGCCTCCACATCAATCATATTACCTAAAGGAACTGCATATTCCGTTGTCCCAACCATAAATGAAGCGGCACCGTCTGATTTATTTTCTACTACATCGATGACCGAAAGATTACACATCTTCATTATAACAGAATTAAAGACAACAACTGGATTTTCACCAACAATCTGCAACTCCAACGTTTCTTTCTGAGCGATGTTCTTCTGTAAACGAATGGAACGAACACTACTGATAATCTCCTTTACTACCTCAAATTGCTGTTCAATGGTCTCATCCATCTTGATAGTAGAAGAAATAGGGCTTACCATCAAGCTCTCACCTTCCTTACGGTCTGAAATATGCTGCCACAACTCTTCCGTAATAAACGGCATGAAAGGATGCAACAGATGTAGTAAATTATCAAAGTAAGCAATAGTCGTTTCATATACCTTCTTACTGATAGGTTGACCATAAACGGGCTTAATCATTTCCAAATACCAGGAAGAGAACTCATCCCAGAACAATTTATAAACAGCCATCAATGCTTCACTCAAACGATACTTGCTGAACAAATCCGCTACTTCAGCAGCTACTGCACTTTGTTTAGTCTCGAACCAACGCATTGCCAGTTCCGCAGACTCGGGCACTACAACCTCCACACTTACTTCCCATCCCTTAATCAAGCGGAATGCATTCCATATCTTATTGCAGAAATTACGTCCTTGTTCACAAAGCGCATCATCAAAAAGAATATCATTACCGGCAGGAGCCGAAAGCATCATTCCCATACGCACACCATCAGCGCCAAATCTTTCAATCAGTTCCAATGGATCAGGAGAGTTTCCGAGTGACTTAGACATTTTGCGTCCCTGTTTGTCACGAACGATACCTGTGAAGTACACATTTTTGAACGGCATTTTACCCTCATACTCATAACCCGCCATAATCATTCGGGCTACCCAGAAAAAGATGATATCCGGTCCTGTTACCAAATCACTGGTAGGATAATAATAGTTGATTTCTTCATTATCCGGGTTATTGATACCATCAAATAGGGAAATAGGCCACAACCAAGAAGAGAACCAAGTATCCAAGCAATCCTCATCCTGACGCAAGTCAGCTTTAGTCAGAGCATTATTACCCGTTTTTTCTTTTGCCAGTTTCAAAGCTTCTTCAATAGAAGTGGCTACTACATAACCACCCTCCGGGAGGAAATAAGCAGGAATACGATGTCCCCACCACAACTGGCGGCTGATACACCAATCCTTAATATTCTCCATCCAGTATTTATAAGTATTCTTATATTTAGCAGGATAGAATTTCAGTTCATCATTCATCACCGGTGGCAACGCCATATCTGCAAAATGTTGCATCTTCAGGAACCACTGCATAGAGAGCTTTGGTTCGATAGCTACATTAGTACGTTCAGAAAAGCCTACTTTATTGGTATAAGCTTCCACTTTCTCCAATAATCCGGCAGCAGCAAGATCTTTCTCAATCTGTTCACGTACATCGAACCGATCCATACCGACATATAAACCGGCTACTTCACTAAGTGTACCGTTATCATTAAAAATGTCAATACTAGGCAAATTATATTTCTCGCCCAACATATAGTCATTCACATCATGGGCAGGAGTTACTTTCAAACAACCTGTACCAAACTCAATATCTACATAATCATCTTCAATAACCGGAATAACACGACCCACCAAAGGTACAATAACTTTCTTACCTTTCAACCAGGTATTTTTTGGGTCATTAGGATTGATACACATGGCAGTATCTCCCATAATAGTCTCGGGACGAGTAGTGGCCACTACTGCATAACGTCCTTCGGGATCATCCTCTACCATATACTTCAGATAATATAGCTTACTGTGTTCTTCCTTATAGATAACCTCCTCATCAGAAAGGGCAGTCAAAGCTTTCGGATCCCAATTTACCATACGGACCCCCCTATAAATCAGCCCTTTATTATACAAATCGACAAATACCTTGAGTACACTTTCGCTACGTTTTTCGTCCATTGTAAAAGCGGTACGATCCCAATCACAGGAAGCACCCAGTTTACGAAGTTGTTTCAAAATGATACCGCCATGTTCATCTGTCCATTCCCAAGCATGTTTCAGAAATTCATCACGGGTAAGATCTGTTTTCTTGATTCCCTGTGCTGCCAGTTTATTTACAACCTTTGCTTCAGTAGCGATAGAAGCATGGTCTGTACCCGGTACCCAACAAGCATTCTTACCTTCCATACGCGCACGGCGAACCAGAATATCTTGAATGGTATTATTAAGCATGTGTCCCATGTGCAACACGCCAGTGACGTTAGGAGGAGGAATAACGATGGTGTAAGGCTCACGACCATCGGGTTTCGAACTAAATAATTTGTGGTCCAACCAATATTGATACCACTTTCCCTCCACGTCAGCGGGGTTGTACTTACTTGCTAATTCCATATTATAAAATCTCTATAATTAATTTATTGCGAATAATGGGCACAAAATTAATGAATTAAAATTTAAATCTTGCTACCCTCAGGTTGTTTCTGCTCATGGAAAGACAATTTCTAACCTTCAGAAAGAGTCACGCCATAAAAAATAACAGGCATAAATACCCAATTTCCTAACATCCAAGAGAAAATTTCACCATATTCAATACAGGTAAAAATCTCTACAAAGAAACATCACATTATTTTTCAATAAGGCCTATAGCAAAAGAAAGTCTCCTCTAACACAACTCAACAATACCAAGTCAACCAAAGTCATGCAAAACACAATTTCTACAATAACATTCTATTTCGTTTTATTCAACCATAAATAATAATTACAATACTTGATGTCGTTGACTCCATCGATTGATTAACAGATTTTTCGCAAAAATAGAGCTATTTTTCTATGTAACGTTTAATTATTGCATATTTTTGTCCATACTAAACAATATCCAGAATGAGATGTAAGCTAAAAATCAGATATGTAATATTAAGTGTACTATTGTTTATTACATGGGGCACACAACTCATTCCGTTTTTTGGAGAATTTTATGCTAAATCTGCATATCCAACCATCTCCTACTGTCTATCTGCATTTTCTAATTTGTTTCCATTTGCCATTGGTGATTTATTCATTTTTCTCAGTATAGCCGGAATTATCCTATATCCTATTTACGCGCGTTGCCATCTGAAGAAGATATGGAAACATATTCTGTTGAACAATTTTGAGTATCTATTGTGGGTATATGTATGGTTTTATCTGGCATGGGGATTGAACTATTCACAACCAAATTTTTACGAACGGACAGGTATTCCCTATACCGCCTATACTCCCGAAAATTTTCGGAAATTTATAGATACATACATTGCCAACCTGAACGCTTCCTATACCGATATAACTTCCATCAACGAACCACTTGTTTGCAAAGAATGTGTTCGAAGCTATAACTATATCAGTGATACACTGGGCATACATCGTCCTCCCCATCAATCACCGCGTGTCAAAACTATGTTCTTCACCCCGTTGATTTCCAAGGTGGGTGTCACCGGTAGTATGGGACCTTTTTTTTGCGAATTCACGCTGAACGGAGACTTGTTACCTTCACAATACCCCGCCACCTACAGTCACGAACTGGCACATCTGTTGGGTATCACCAGCGAAGCAGAAGCCAATTTTTACGCCTATCAGGTCTGTACTCGTTCAGAAGTCCAGAGCATTCGTTTCAGTGGTTATTTCTCTATTCTCTCGCATGTATTAAGTAATGCCCATCAATTGATGAATAAAGAAGAATATACGGAACTTCTGAACCGTATACGTCCTGAAATCATCGAGCTGGCAAGAACTAATCAAAAATATTGGATGGAGAAGTATAGCCCTATTATTGGAGATATTCAGAATTGGATATACGACTTGTATCTGAAAGGAAATAAAATAAAAAGTGGACGAAAGAATTATTCCGAAGTAATAGGATTACTTATTTCCTATGAGAACCGAAAACAATAATTAAAGTAAAGTATTGAATATTGATCACTAAATATAATTATATCATGTCTACAAGAAAAGAACAAATGGAAGCCTTTGGACGCTTCCTTGACATACTCGATGAATTACGCGAGAAATGTCCCTGGGATCGCAAACAGACGAACGAAAGCCTGCGCCCCAATACCATTGAAGAAACCTACGAACTTTGCGACGCCTTGATGCGTAATGACAAAAGTGATATCTGTAAAGAGCTGGGTGATGTGTTACTTCACGTGGCTTTCTATGCCAAGATCGGCTCGGAAACGGGTGATTTCGATATAAAAGATGTATGCGACCTCCTTTGTGAGAAACTTATCTTCCGCCATCCGCATGTATTCGGTGATGTAAAAGCCGAAACAGCCGGACAGGTTTCTGAAAATTGGGAACAACTGAAACTGAAAGAAAAAGGTGGCAACAAAACCGTTTTAAGTGGTGTACCCACCTCCCTACCGTCACTCATCAAGGCTTATCGTATCCAAGACAAAGCACGTAATGTCGGCTTCGATTGGGAAGAGCGCGAACAAGTATGGGATAAGGTAAAAGAAGAGATACAAGAATTTCAAACAGAAGTAGTCCACATGGATAAAGACAAAGCAGAAGCAGAATTTGGTGATGTCATGTTCAGTCTTATCAATGCTGCACGTCTCTATAAAATCAATCCGGATAATGCATTGGAGAGGACCAATCAAAAATTCATCCATCGTTTCAACTATGTAGAAGCACATAGCATCAAAGAAGGTAAAAACTTGCACGACATGACGCTGGAGGAAATGGATAAACTATGGAATGAAGCAAAAATTTTAGAAACCCCAAAATAGATTACCTGTTCACACTAAACAAATAATCTATTTTACTTCAACACATCATCTGTTTCATTATAGATGATGTGTTGTTTTATTTCCTGTCCGACTACCGTTTCGGAGCTCTATCTTTTCCCCCACCACGCTGCATTCCTTTCAGCAAATCCCGATGAAAACGCATCTCAGCCTTTTGAACCAAATAGAGTTTCTTGGCAGAAAGTACTCTCTTGAATTTATCGAAATAAGTCTTTTCTAAACGATCGGAAGCGATACGGGCATCGTATACTCCTTCCATTATTTCCGCATATTGGGCTTCAGTAGTCTTTTCATTTTTTCCCTTGCGGATTAATTCCCAAGCTTTATCATTCAGCTCTTTCTTCTTATCCTGCAACTCAAAATACATCGGGAAAAATTTGACAGCCTCTTCTTTTGTCAATCCCGCTTTCTCCATAATATACGCCTTTTGTTTAGCACGGAATTCCGTAGGAGACAAATGCTGGTCACACCCATCAGCAGCCCACAGCACAGGGGCAAGACTACATACTATAACAAATAAAACAATCAGTTTTTTCATTTCTTCTTAATCAGTTAAGTTGTAAGTACATCATTCTGTTTCAGAGTCTGCCAGATAGACATATAATGAATAATCGTCCATCATGGAATTATCCACAGCGATGTTGATATATTCCATTTCCATTTCCGTATCATCCGCAACCATACGATCTCCTGCAGTATCAACCGGAGTATGATTTGAAGAAGCAACGCGGATAATCAGCGCCGCACCTACAAACATAGCAGCCATATAAGCCCACGGCTTCACTCTATCCCACATCGTAGGTACCTTTTCCTTAACAATGACCTTCTCTTTTTCGGGAAGCCGGTCCATAATCTCCGAAGTAAGATTTTCAAAATATCCGTCGGGAACATTAAAAACATTTCCCGTCCCCACTTTCTTCAATATATTATCCTCTTCTTTCATAAGCTCTTCTCCTCTCTGTTTAATTAGACAACTTTTCACATTAAAGGTTTAATCTTCTTCTCCCAAAAACTTCTCTATTTTCTTCACGGCATGATGATAAGAAGCCTTCAAAGCTCCCACAGATGTTCCAAAGATTTCCGACATCTGCTCATACTTCATTTCCTGATAATATTTCAGGTTAAACACCATACGTTGTTTCTCCGGCAAGGTAAGCAAAGCTCTTTGTAAAGTTTTCTGCACCTTGTCTCCCGAAAAATAGGGATCACTCTCTAATTTTTGAAGAACATCAGCTTCAGGATCATCCAATGAAACTGTAGCCGTAGCTCGCTGTTTATTCAAAAATGTAAGGCACTCATTCAAAGCAATACGATAGAGCCAGGTGGAGAGTTTTGCCTCCGCCCGGAAATAATCAATATTCATCCATGCTTTAATAAAAGTATTCTGAAGCAAATCATTGGCATCTTCATGAGAAAATACCAACCGACGAATTTGCCAGTACAGCTGTTCGCTATACTGCGCCACAATCATCTCAAATCCCCGCTTCTGTGTACTTTCATCTTGCAAAAGTGCCAACACTTCACGTTCGTTATAGGAAGGGTTCATACAAATCTATTCACATTTATGTCTTTTTAGACAGACAAAGATACTAAAAGTTTAATTTATACCGATATACAAAGCGTTTCTTTGGCAAGTTGTGTATTTGGGAAAATAGCGGAAGCTTCTTCCAGCAGAATACTTTCGTCCTCATAGCGTGCAGAAAAGTGTCCAATAAGTAACTTTTTCACTCCAGCTTCACGGGCAATCTCTGCTGCCTGTGCAGCCGTTGTATGAAAGGTCTCCTTTGCACGTGGAGTATCTTCATCGGCAAACGTTGCTTCATGAAACAGCAAATCCACTCCTCTTATCTGTTCCACAATGGAAGGCAAAAAAATGGTATCCGAACAATAAGCATAACTGCGAGGAAGTACTGCAGGACGAGTCAAACGCGTATTGGCTATAATCTCTCCTTCGGGAGTTACATAATCGGCCCCATTCTTAATACGATTTAACTCGTATACAGGTACTTGGTAAAAGTCTATCATATCACGCAAGATATGATTAGGACGTTGCTTTTCAGCAAACAGAAAACCACAACAAGGTAGTCTGTGACGCAAAGGAATAGTAGTTACGGTTAATGAACGATCTTCATAAATCACCATCTGTTCTTTAGTTTCGAACTCATGGAAAAGGATTTTATATGTCATTTGATGATTGAAGTAGCTCAACATGGGAGCCATTAATCCTTCCAATCCTTTGGGAGAATAAATATGCAATTCTGCCGTACGTCCCAACAGATTGAGCGTAGAAACCAATCCCAACAGGCCAAAACAATGATCGCCATGTAGATGGGATATAAAAATAGTATTCAACCGTGAAAACTTCAAGCGTGACTTGCGAAACTGCAATTGCGCCCCTTCCCCACAATCAATCATAAACAATTTATCGCGTACATTCACTATTTGTGATGTAGGGAAATGCCGGGTTGTGGGCAACGCCGACCCACAACCCAAAATGTGTAATTCAAATTTTTCCATTAACGAAGACAGAACAATCCTTATCCCGATTTAAAAAAGCGCCTTTATCTCCGAAACCTCAAATATACATTCCATAATTTGGCCGGAAATATCACCCTTATATCGATAAATCAATCTTTTATTATCTTTTATACATGCTTCCAAGAACATTTTTATAGCCGGTTCAGATATATTTAAAGAACCTTTAATATTTTGTTTCATTTGTCCCTCATTGCCTTTCAAAACATTCAGATCAACAGCTTCTTCATCAATCGTATAGTTATAAACCACATTGTCCGATTCTATTGTCAATTTGTCAAGAGTAGTGGCTTCATCCACTTTCATCGGACACGAAACATTCGTTACTTTCACCAACTCTTCCAACTTTTGACGGTCACTTTCTTCCTGACTCATATCCTGATCCAGGATTTTTTTTAAATCTTCCGTATTCAAATAGCATTCTACCTCTTTTCCCGTAGTTTTCCCTTTATATATAAATTTAATTCCAGATTGGGAAGCAACCACCAATTCCAGCATTTTCTTGATTTCACCTTTTGGATTGTTGAACATAGCAGACACTCCCGACTTCATGGCATCAGGTGTCTTTCCCAGAGCTTCCAAATTGATATAATCTTCATTCATCGACATGGAATACACTACATCTGCACCATCGAAATCAATACTTGTCACTTCACCTGCCACTCCCACACTAATAGGACATTGTTTACCGGCTACTTCTATTGCTAATTTAAGTTTGGATTTTTGACTGCAACTAGTAAGCAACATTAGTGACAAACAAGTTAACAGCATAATTTTACCTGAGATTCTGATGATGTTTTGCATAGTGAATTAAAATTAAGTTATTGATTTATCTTCTTTAAGAGACCTAAGAAAAAATCTTCTTTACGATTTCTTACCTTGCAAAGATAAACATAAAATAAAGAAACATCCCCTATTCCATAAAATTCTACCGGCATAAAAAACAAGAAAGGGCGCTTGTTCTGTACAAGCGCCCCTACCTTATTATCTATATATAAAAGAATTATTTCTTTCCAGCTTCCATCTGTTCTTTCAAAGCAGCCAAAGCGTCGATATCACCCAAAGTAGTAGAAGCAGCTTGATTTTGGATTGAAGAAGCAGCTTCTTCCCTCTTACTACCGGTTGACTTTTTAGAAGCCTTCTTTTCTGCTCTTTCTTCTGCCTTGGCAGCATCTTCGAAGATACGGCTGTGAGAAAGAATGATACGCTTAGCATCCTTGTTAAACTCGATAACTTTGAATTCAAGTTTCTCATCCAACTGAGCTTGTGAACCATCTTCCTTAACGAGGTGTTTCGGAGTAGCGAAACCTTCTACACCATAAGGCAAGGCAACTACAGCACCCTTATCCAGCATTTCGATAATAGTACCTTCGTGTACAGAACCTACTGTAAATACAGTTTCAAATACGTCCCAAGGATTTTCTTCAAGCTGCTTGTGACCAAGACTCAAACGACGGTTTTCTTTGTCAATTTCCAGAACCTGTACGTCGATATCTGCACCAATCTGAGTAAATTCAGAAGGATGTTTAACCTTCTTCGTCCAAGACAGGTCAGAGATATGAATCAAACCGTCTACACCTTCTTCGATTTCTACGAATACGCCGAAGTTAGTGAAGTTACGTACCTTAGCTGTATGTTTAGAGCCAATAGGATACTTTTCTTCAATAGTTTCCCAAGGATCAGCCTTCAGTTGTTTAATACCGAGAGACATCTTACGTTCTTCACGATCCAAAGTCAACACTACAGCTTCAACTTCGTCACCTACCTTCATAAAGTCTTGTGCAGAACGCAAGTGCTGGCTCCAAGACATTTCAGATACGTGGATCAGACCTTCAACACCGGCAGCAATTTCAATGAATGCTCCATAGTCAGCCATAACAACTACTTTGCCCTTTACGTGATCACCTACCTTCAAGTCAGGATCAAGAGCATCCCAAGGATGAGGAGTAAGTTGTTTCAAACCAAGAGCGATACGTTTCTTCTCGTCGTCGAAGTCGAGGATAACAACGTTGAGTTTCTGGTCGAGTTCAACCACTTCTTTCGGATCGCTGACACGTCCCCAAGAAAGGTCAGTAATGTGGATCAAACCATCTACGCCACCCAGGTCGATAAATACACCATAGGAAGTGATATTCTTAACGGTACCTTCGAGAACCTGTCCTTTTTCGAGTTTACCGATGATTTCTTTCTTCTGTTGTTCCAGTTCAGCCTCGATAAGAGCTTTGTGAGAAACAACCACATTCTTGAATTCCTGATTGATCTTAACAACCTTGAATTCCATAGTTTTGCCAACGAATACATCGTAATCGCGGATAGGTTTCACATCAATTTGAGAACCCGGCAAGAAAGCCTCGATGCCGAATACGTCTACAATCATACCACCCTTGGTGCGGCACTTGATGTAACCCTTAATAATTTCTTCGTTTTCCAAAGCAGCGTTCACACGATCCCAAGAACGAGTAGCGCGAGCCTTGCGATGAGACAGAACCAGCTGTCCTTTTTTGTCTTCCTGGTTTTCGATGTATACTTCTACAGTATCACCAATCTTCAAATCAGGATTGTAACGGAATTCATTCAAAGGAATGATACCGTCTGATTTGTAACCGATGTTCACAACTACTTCACGCTTGTTCATTGCGATTACGGTTCCGTCAACTACCTCGCGGTCGTTAACCTTGTTCAGCGTGTTGTCATACGCCTTTTCCAAGTCTTCGTGACTTACGTTTGTTACGGTTTCACCGTTTTCGTAAGCATCCCAGTTGAAGTCTTCAATGGGAGCAACATTTTTTAAATTTTCCATTAATAAATAAATTGTTTAACTCGTTAATTAAGTGAGACTTTATGTTGACTCATATTAAATCGGGCGCAAAGATAGAAGTATTTTCTTGAATGGCAAAATAATCTATGAAATATCACATTATCACCTTATTTATATATGCCAACGCCGCCCCTATCGCAGTACGGTACTCAGCATAAAGAGGAATATGAAAGCGAACGTGATAAATATCTTCCATTTTTGGAAAGACTTCCCTACACTGGGGCAACTGAGCCAGGTTACCGATTAAAACAAAATCTTTGATAGGGCTGTTCAATGCGGCAAGTACAGCCGCTCCACCGATGGTTTGCAATACCATATAAATAACTCCACATGCAATATCTTCCTGAGAAGCATTACTGTCTGTTTTTCCAAACAAGGAAGCGGTAGCATTAACAGGCAAATCGGGCAAGGCTTTGTTGCAAATATCTCCAATCTGTAAATTCACACGGGTCACATCCCCCCGGGAAGCTAATTCCGCCACCTGATGAATATCATGTGTTTTCAGTAATAACCGCGAAAGTCCTTGTAACGTTCCGCCACCAATTCCCATACCTCCAATATGCTGAATTTCATCGCCGTCAACACGTACAAACGACGTTCCCGTTCCCATACTGACCACTATCAACTGATCTATATCCATTGCATGGCGTGCCCCCAAAGCATTAGCTATAAATTCATCCGTCTTACGAGTAGGAAGCCCGTAGAGCGAACTGTCAATAAAAGCACTACCCACACCGGTCAGCATCACCTGCTCCACATCGGACAGATTAATACCTTTATCATATATATATTTCCCGAATGCTCCGAACAAAGACGTCACCGGGTCGGTAGCCGTAATAAACATAGGAGATTCAATTTGTCCCCCATTGATGCCCACTATTTTTGTAGTACTGCCACCTACATCTATACCGATTACAATTCCCATAGCCAATCATTGTATTTGCGGCAAAGGTACAAAAATAGACTGCTCTAATAGAATTCTATCATAAATAATATACGAATACCCAAAAGAAAGAGTACTTTTACACAATTTATAAAATTAAAAATCATGGCAGAAACGAATAACTTCAACCCAACCAAAGTACCCACCGACTACGCATTATGTCTCAACCGCAAGTGCCCACTGGCATCCAGTTGTTTACGTCAACTAGTAGAACAATGCGTCACAAATACATCTGAGTTCTGGACTATCGTCAGCCCTAAACGCATTGCTTCGCAGCAGGGTGACTGTGCTTATTATCGCAGCTCCGTCAAAGTACAGTTTGCTAAAGGATTCGTCGATATTTTAGGAAATTTACCGAACAAACAGACTAAATACGTCATTGCCCGCCTGATTAATCTATTTAGCAGAAGGACTTACTATCGCATACGCAAAGGCGAACGCCTGCTCTCTCCCGATGAACAGCAGAAAGTATTGGCTATTTTCAAAGAATACGGTGCAAACGGTTCTTTGGAGTTTGATTCATACGTGAAAGACTATTGTTGGTAGTTTGTGCCAATAAGGTGGCACAGTTGTGCCATAGAATTGGCATCATCGTGCCAATTTGATGGCATCGTTGTGCCAATTCATTGGCACAAACCGGTTACCATACTTCACTGATAATGATTAATACCTATCGGTTAAAGAGTTCAAAAGTAAATTTGACGCCCACTTCCTGATACTTCCAATTAGCGAAACTGGCAAATACTCCGAAATCAAAGACATGTGTACCAATGCCATAACCCACTTCCAAATAAGGATTTAGGTGAGGAACAACCAATGCATTGAGATAAAGACGTTCATTCAATACATATTGAGTGTATTTCTTCAGATGCCGGAGCAGCAGAAACGGTGCTTCGTATGTGACATGTCCGCGAACGTACTTACGTGAAGAGTTATACCAACGTCCGTCGAGCAATTGGAATACCCCGCCGATTTCATCGTTCCAACCTACGGGCAGATTAGAACGGGCAAGGTTGGCAAAATCAACAAAGTAAAGTTCCTTTTGATTGGTAAACGCCCCCCACCCAAAGCGGAAGTAGAGATCGCGCATCAACCCCAAAGGCACATTATGCTGAAAATCGACTTCAATGCGCTCATACTTCCCTGTACTATTAAGGACACCACTGATGCCACGCTCCCAGTCTACCGAGACGGTAGGATACTTGGAATAGAGATTAATCTTACGGTCACCATTCATATAATAGTACTGCCCGGGAGTCCACGTCAGACGTACACGGGGAGCAAAACTGTTATAAGTATGACGGAATTTCTTCAGAATATCAGAGTCGAAACCCGGATAGACAGGAGAAGTTTTTGCAGAAACGATATTCGGCATATCCGGAAAAACAATTACAAACTTGGAACGCTCCACCTCAGTACGCCTATGCATAGAGAGCCCGACATCCAAAGTCAGGCCATTAACTATTTCCCAACTATGACGTATCTGCAAATATAAGTCCTTAAAATAGTCCAGATGAATTTGGTCAAAGTCAAAGATACTGTCCGGTATAGCTTTCAAATCATCCAGCACATCACTGCTATAAATACGGTTACCGTTACCCACACTGACATGCAAGGCAGCACGTTTACGAGGCCAGTAATCGAAATCGGAATTGATGGACCAGTAGAACTCTTTCCGTTTAAAATTATATCCCAATTTAGGAACAATACGGAGCAAACGGTCTCCCGTGAATATACGATTGTATTTGAACTCTTGACGGTAAGAGAAACCATTACTACCACTATAACTCAACAAAAGTGGATTGATGAGCGGAGAGCAACGCACACTTCCCATCTTGGCAAGATCTACCGTATAACGACTGATCAATGCATCGCCAATCTCCCCCCAGAATTCAAGTCGTTTATTCTTCGGCTTCTTTTTATAGAGAAAGGTATCACGCCGCAAAAAAAAGTCTTCGTACAAAGTTTCCTCGTGCGGAGAAAGCGGTATCGGGCGCAATATATTAAAAGAAGTGGTATCACGCCGAAAAGCATTTGTATCGCAACGCAACGTATAAGAGTCGGACAAATCATAACGACTCTTCTTATTTTCCTTTTTCCTAATATTGGAAGGGTCGTGCTGATGAATATCTTTATAATCAAGCACCGCCATATAACTACCCTCTATCACATTTCCAAAGAAACGGAACGTTACATCTATATTATAATGTTTGGGAAGAAATTCGTCGATAGCTCCCACTTCCCCCATGCGTACCAAATTATTAAAACGAAGCATTTCATTGCGCCCTGCAAAACGTATCTCACGTATGCTCCACACATTATCGCTTACCACCATATAACCACCTACCAGCTGAAAACTTTTACTTTTCGGCATAAAACGAATGCGATACTGCCGTTTGTGTGTCTCCCCCATAATGGAGTCTACATAATAAGTATAGTATTTTTTCGCATTGGTGGCCAGCGGAGAAAGCAGCTTGTCATATAATAATGTAGAGGAATATATATTAATATGGAAATATTCGGGCAAACGCCCATCCCACTCCCAAAATTCAGAAGAAGTACCGACACTTGCCTTCACCTTCTGGTCGTAAATATTGGGAGCGGTGAAGTGCAAGTCACTGTAGGTTTCCATCATATATTCTCTTACGCCCTTCTGAATACGGAACATAGAAGGAATAAAACGGATAAGATGGTTCTTTTTGCGTATATTCACCCAACCTTTGATATATAGTTCCGCCCGGTAATCATCAATAATACGTTCATAGAAAGGAGCAAAGAAGATTACCTTGTCCATGATGGAGTCTGCAAATGCCCTTTGTGCGACGTATGACTCGGGAACAGACGAAGCTCTTACCTTCTGAAAATCCGAAAGCAAGAAACAGAGCACAATCCATATACATATCAAATGTTTCAACCGCAATTTCTCCTTATAGACAGGGACAAATATAGAAAAAAAGTAATTATCTCCGTATTATTTCAACTTCATTTTATGATAGAGGGAAAGAAGCTTAAAAACACGTTTTTGGAAAAAGATAGGCTTTTTTAAGGGGGTATATTCAAAAAAAACATCAAAAATATAAAGAATACCCCCTAAAAAACAGGGGGTGGTTCAAAAAAAACATGTATTTTTGCGCCCATCAATCAACAAAAGAAAAGACTAATATGTCAAAAATGCGTTTTTTTGCTTTACAAGAGCTTGCCAACAGGCGCCCTCTTGAAGTCACTACCCCTTCAAACAAGTTGTCCGATTACTACGGCAGCCATGTTTTTGACCGTAAGAAAATGCAGGAATATCTGCCTAAAGAAGCTTACAAGGCCGTGATAGATGCTATTGAAAAAGGTACTCCCATCAGCCGGGAAATGGCAGACTTGATAGCTAACGGTATGAAAAGTTGGGCTAAATCCCTGAACGTAACTCACTACACGCACTGGTTTCAACCTTTGACAGATGGAACAGCCGAAAAACATGACGGCTTCATCGAATTCGGAGAAGGTATGGATGTTATCGAACGCTTCTCGGGCAAATTGCTCATCCAGCAAGAACCGGATGCTTCTTCTTTCCCAAACGGAGGTATCCGGAATACATTCGAAGCGCGTGGATATACCGCATGGGATGTTTCTTCCCCTGCCTTTGTTGTTGACTCTACTCTTTGTATTCCTACTATTTTTATTTCTTATACAGGCGAAGCGCTTGATTATAAAACGCCATTGCTGAAAGCTCTCGCTGCCGTAGACAAGGCGGCAACGGATGTGTGCCAGCTTTTCGACAAGAATGTGACCCGTGTCTATACCAATCTAGGTTGGGAACAGGAATATTTTTTAGTAGACTCAGCACTATATAATGCTCGTCCTGACCTTTGTTTGACGGGACGTACTTTAATGGGACACTCTTCTGCAAAAGACCAGCAGTTGGAAGACCATTATTTCGGCTCTATCCCTCCACGTGTCACGGCTTTTATGAAAGAGCTGGAAATAGAATGCCATAAGTTGGGTATTCCTGTTAAGACACGCCATAATGAGGTTGCTCCCAACCAGTTCGAGTTGGCTCCTATTTTTGAAAACGCCAATCTTGCCAATGATCATAACCAGTTGGTGATGGACTTGATGAAACGCATTGCACGCAAACATAACTTTGCGGTATTGTTACACGAAAAACCATATAGCGGAGTCAACGGTTCGGGTAAGCATAATAATTGGTCGCTCTGTACTGATACAGGTGTTAATCTTTTTGCTCCCGGTAGGAATCCAAAAGGCAATATGCTTTTCCTCACTTTCCTGGTGAATGCCTTGATGATGGTTTACAAAAATCAGGATTTATTACGCGCTTCTATCATGAGCGCAGGTAACAGCCACCGTTTAGGCGCCAACGAGGCGCCCCCCGCCATTCTTTCTATTTTCCTAGGCAAACAGTTGTCTTCTATCCTTGATGAGATAGCCCGCCAGGTGAGTAACAGTAAGATGACAGCTGAAGAAAAGACTACACTCAAACTGGGTATAGGCCGTATTCCAGAAATTCTACTGGATACTACAGACCGTAACCGTACTTCTCCGTTTGCTTTCACCGGTAACCGTTTTGAATTCCGTGCGGCCGGTTCATCTTCCAACTGTGCTGCCGCCATGATTGCCATCAATGCAGCAATGGCCAACCAACTTAATGAATTTAAAGCTTCTATCGAAAAACTGATGGAAGAAGGTGTCGGTAAAGATGAAGCTATCTTCCGTATACTCAAAGAGACTATTATTGCTTCGGAACCTATTCGTTTTGAGGGTGACGGCTATTCTGAACAATGGAAACAAGAGGCAGCCAGACGTGGTCTGACTAACATTTGCCATGTTCCGGAAGCCTTGATGCGCTACACCGATAACCAGGCACGTTCTGTCCTCATCGGTGAACATATCTTCAATGAAACGGAATTAGCATGTCGCCTGGAGGTAGAACTCGAAAAATACACTATGAAAGTACAGATTGAAAGCCGTGTGTTGGGAGATCTTGCTATCAACCACATTGTGCCGACCGCTGTCATCTACCAAAACCGTCTGTTGGAGAACTTACGTGGATTACGTGAAACATTCTCGCCCGAAGAATACAAAATTTTGAGTGCTGACCGCATCGAATTGGTACGTGAAATCTCCAAACGGGTAACGGCAATCAAGACACTAGTGCGTAATATGACCGAAGCCCGAAAAGTTGCTAATCACATGGACAACTACAAGGATAGGGCTTTTGCCTATGAAGAAACAGTACGTCCGTATCTGGAAAGTATCCGTGAACACATTGACAATCTTGAAATGGAGATTGATGATGAGATATGGCCGCTTCCGAAATACAGGGAATTACTGTTTACAAAATGATAATTTAGGGATGTAATATCCCTGCAAGATATTCTTTCGGATGATAGTATTTTTTAGGTACGGAGATTGTAAATAGTATACTTCCCCCCCAAAAAAATACTATCATTCGTTTGATCTGCTTAATCCATTTCTAAAGAATTAAAACCACACATAAATTTTCTTTTATTTCCTCCCCTTTTCCCCTCCCTCTTGCATCTTTTTACCACAATTGTGTTATTTTTAATTTTTTCTTTATACATTTGTGCTGTACAACACAGTTTTGTAACAGTTATGGTAAAAATGAATTTATCAGATATAAATGTTCCGGAGTTAATACCTGATATATGGTTACCCCTGAATAATGAGCAACGAGAGTTTCTCGCCAATCATTTCACGCTCCAGAATTATAAGAAAAACGAGATCATCCATTGTGAAGGTGAAACACCTACTTATCTGATGTGCCTGTTAAGTGGAAAAGTCAAGATATTTAAAGATGGTGTGGGTGGAAGAAGCCAAATTATCCGTATGATTAAACCTGCCGAATACTTTGGATATCGTCCTTATTTTGCAAAAGCTGATTATGTTACTGCAGCTTGCGCTTTCGAACCTTCACTGGTATGTTTGATACCGATGACGGCAATTATGACGTTGTTATCACAAAACAATGATTTGGCTATGTTTTTTATCAAACAACTATCCGTCGATTTAGGAATAGCTGATGAACGTACTGTCAACCTCACGCAGAAACATATCCGTGGACGACTGGCTGAGTCGTTGCTTTTTCTTAAAGAGAGTTATGGTTTGGAGGAAGATGGTTCTACGTTAAGTATCTATCTTTCACGTGAAGACCTTGCCAATCTATCCAATATGACAACTTCCAATGCCATCCGTACTCTGTCACAATTTGCAACAGAACGATTAATCACTATCGATGGAAGAAAAATCAAGATTATCGATGAAGAAAAACTGAAGAAGATAAGTAAGATAGGATGAAATAATTAAAAATAAAGAAGAAAGGCCGCGCAATAGTTGAAAACTAACTATTGCGCGGCTTTTCTTCTTTTATTCCTTCTTCTCTAACCGAGCAAATATCTTTCCGCTTCTATTGCAGCCATACATCCCGTTGCCGCTGCGGTAATAGCTTGACGGTAATGAGGGTCGGCAACATCTCCTGCGGCAAACACACCTGGTATATTTGTACGAGGAGTACCTGGTTCGGTAATGATATATCCCACTTCATCCGTATGGATATAAGGCTTAAAGATATCCGAATTAGGCTTATGACCGATGGCCAGGAAGAAACCGTCAACAGGTAAATCATAACGTTCTTCATCAGATTCTCCCATACGCTTTACCAAATGTATACCTTCCACACCATTCTCTCCATACAAACCTACAGCATTGTGTTCAAACAGAACAACGATTTTCTCATTGTTCATTACACGCTCCTGCATAATTTTAGAAGCACGCAAAAATGGCTTACGAACAATCAGGTAAACCTTACTTGCCAATCCGGCCAGGTAAGTTGCTTCTTCACAAGCTGTATCTCCACCACCTACTACTGCTACTATTTTTTTACGATAGAAGAAACCGTCACAAGTGGCACAAGCGCTCACACCCATACCGGCATATTTCTTTTCATCTTCCAATCCCAAATATTTTGCAGTAGCACCTGTAGCGATGATAACAGTTTCCGCTTCAATATTTTTTTCTTCATCAATAGTCACTATATAAGGCTTTTTGCTCAAATCTGAGGCCGTTGCTACTCCATAACGTAAGTCTGCACCGAAACGCTCAGCCTGCTTACGCAAGTCTTCCATCATTTGCGTACCACTGATTGCTTCTGGATAACCAGGAAAGTTTTCAATGTCCGTAGTTGTAGTCAATTGTCCTCCCGGCTGCATACCTTCATATAGCACTGGAGAGAGGTTAGCGCGCGCTGCATAGATAGCAGCAGTATAACCGGCAGGACCGGAACCGATAATCAAGCATTTAACTTTTTCTGTTTCCATATTTATTTAATTTATAGTTATCTTTTAAGTCATCTTAGATCAATCACCTCTATTGTGGGATATGCCTTCTTATCAAACACAAATAGGTTGTCAGGATAAGTCTGCCCAGTCTGATATGCATTGATGAACACTACTACCGCATCCTTGTTTCCTCGCTGAACCATGCTGATTTTCAATGGGTGCAACGTATTCTTCTCTACATATAGTATAAGGCATTGAATCTCCTGATTGCGTTTTGTAGCTGTCATCACTATCTTATAAATCTTATCATCTTGCGAGCCTCCGACTTTTCCAAGCTTCAGGTGATAATCCTTATTATATAAAGAAAGCCATGCGTATGGATTGATACTTTGCAATTCTTCAGGAGTCGGTTCCGACACATTGACTTCGTCACTGGAAGAAAGATAACTCCACTGAGTATGCCCGTCGAACCATGTAGTCACCCCTTCCGTCTCCAAAAGGAATTTATCGCCTTTCAAACGAATCGCACCTTTATAATCTCCTTCTGGGCTACGAACAGAAAAAACAATCTTTACTCCCCCTGCCTCACGGAACGTATCCGCCACACGGTCGAGCAAAGCCATTGCTTCGGACTGCTGCGCCAACGTCGGTAAAGCGAGACAGAATACCCACACAACAAATAAAAGACGACAGATTTTCATATAAATTCAAACATTGATTGATTATAAATTGTTCAGCCGCATTTCCAAATCATTCTCATCTACACAGAATACCTCACGCGCCTTGCTACCCTGTGCAGGACCTACAATTCCTGCTTTCTCCAACTGATCCATAATACGTCCCGCACGATTATATCCAATGGCAAACTTACGCTGTATAAGCGAAGTAGAACCTTGTTGATGAATTACAATCAACCGGGCCGCATCTTCAAACAATGGATCAAGCTTTCCCATATCGACATCACCCAAATCGTTACCAGCATTCTCGTCTACATATTCAGGCAAATAGAAAGCAGTAGGATACCCTTGTTGGCGGGCGATATATTTCGTAATCTCAGCTACTTCGGGAGTATCGATGAACGCACACTGCACACGAACAGGGTCTGCACCTTGCAAGAACAACATGTCTCCCCGACCAATCAATTGGTTGGCTCCCGGACGATCAAGAATGGTACGTGAGTCTACCATAGCCGACACGCGGAAAGCAATACGCGCCGGGAAGTTTGCTTTAATCGTACCTGTAATAATATTCGTTGTCGGACGTTGCGTAGCGATAATCATGTGAATACCCACCGCACGTGCCAACTGCGCAATACGTGCAATCGGTAGTTCCACATCCTTACCGGCCGTCATAATCAGATCACCGAATTCATCGATCACAACTACGATATACGGCATAAACCGGTGACCCTTCTCCGGATTCAACTGACGGTTTATAAATTTCTCATTATACTCCTTGATATTACGCACATGTGCCGCTTTCAACAAATCGTAACGAGCATCCATTTCTACACAGATAGAGTTCAGAGTTTGTACAACCTTAGTAACATCTGTAATAATGGCATCTTCACCGTCAGGCAATTTGGCAAGGAAATGATGTTCTATAACCGAATAAATACTGAATTCTACCTTCTTCGGGTCTACTAACACAAATTTTAGTTCTGCCGGATGCTTTTTATATAATAAAGAAGTGATTATGGCATTCAAACCGACAGACTTACCTTGTCCTGTGGCACCAGCAACAAGCACATGCGGCATCTTGCATAAGTCCACCATAAATACCTCGTTAGTAATAGTCTTACCCAACGCAATAGGTAAATCGTAGGTAGATTCTTGAAATTTCTTGCTACCGATGATACTTTGTCCCGACACAATCTTAGGATTGGAATTAGGAACTTCAATGCCAATCGTACCCTTTCCCGGTATCGGAGCTATAATACGTATACCCAATGCAGAAAGACTAAGAGCAATATCATCTTCCAAACCACGGATTTTAGAGATACGTACCCCTTGTTCCGGCGTTATTTCATAAAGTGTAACAGTAGGACCGACTGTCGCTTTAATAGTGCTAATTTCAATACCAAAACTACGTAGAGTGTTGATAATCTTATCTTTATTGGCATTTTGTTCGGCCATATCAATCGTTGGTTCGGCATTATCATAGTGTTTCATCAAGTCAATAGTAGGGAAATGATAATTCTCCAAATCCAAGCGCGGATTATACGGTTCCTTTTCAGGACCTTGATATTCTTCCTCCTCAGTGGTTTCTACCTCAAAGGTAGGTTCTTTCATTTCCGAATGTGATTGTACGGAAGATACTAACTCTGGAGATGATGTTTCAATCGTCATAAAAACATCATCATCCGGCTTAACAGCCCCCACTTTGTCATTCGGCAAGTCACTCAAATCAAGCGTTATTTCATTTGAAACCTCTGTTTCCTCCTCTTCTTCAATATCATTCTTTTCATTTTTAACTTCCGGAATTTCCACGATAGTCGACTCTTTCTTCCCTTTCGCAATCCAAGACTCCGTAAATTCTTCCGGAGTTTCCCCTTCTTCAATTTCTTTTTTCTCCTTCTTCAAAAAGTTAAACGTAAACAGTTTACGTAACCAGATAATGGTACGTGTACTCAGATAAATCAGGAAAAAGATAGCCGTAATAAGTAATATCATCCACACACCGGGTACACCTACTTGAGATACCAACCAATTGCTGACGTTATATCCATGCATACCACCCAGATAGAGAAAGGAATCTTTATATTGATCAACAAATACAAAGCCAAAGAATATCGAGAACCATACCAATAATAATGAACATCCAATGAACCATTTCCATAACCGTACCACACGTACCCGCATCAACTTCAAGCCTGCTACGGCCAAAAATATCAATATAAAAAAGGAAGAAACTCCAAAGCAATCATTTATCAGATAGCTTGCCAACTGCGCACCACGCGAACCGGCATAATTTTTCACACCATTATTCGTTGAAATCAATTCCTGCGCATTGCCGGAGTCTATAATACTCTGATCTGCCGCTCCTGTAAAAAAGAACGACGAAAAAGCCAATAACAAATAAACTGAAAAAATAACCAATACCAAACCGATTATAAAATGAACTGTTTCGTTCTTAAAAACAGCAATTATCTTTCCGAAGAAAGACAACGACCGCTCCGTATCTTTAATTGTATTTTTCTTTACCATAAATCCTATGCTATTAATATCTGTATAATGTCGCAAAAGTAACAAAAAAAAGCGTATGCAGTAATGCTTTCAAACCTTTTTCGTACCTTTGCTTTGCGAAAATAGGTTGCACTTCAGCAAAATGCAAATAAATTTGCTTCTGCACTCGGTTTGCACTATCTTTGCGTTTTAAATCAAGAAGATATGAAAAAAGAAAGCCAAGTGATATTCGACCGTAACGTGATAGAGTTCGTAACCGTAGCTGCCGAGTTCTGCAAGTTTCTGGAACAAGCAGAAATGATGAAACGTCCTGTATTCGTCGATACATCTTTAAAAATACTCCCACTACTTTATCTCAAGGCATCCATGCTGCCTAAATGTGAAATCATCGGTGACGAAGCTCCCGAAAACTATGTTACTGAAGAAACCTACGAGATACTTCGCATAAATCTTGCCAGTCTTTTGGCCGATAAAGACGATTATCTGGATGTTTTCGTATCGGATATGAAATATAGCGATCAGCCTATTAAGAAAAATATATCAGAAGACCTGGCAGATATCTACCAGGATATTAAAGATTTTATTTTTGTATTCCAGTTGGGATTGAACGAAACGATGAATGACTCTCTCGCTACTTGTCAAGAAAATTTCGCCTTATATTGGGGACAGAAACTAGTGAACACACTGCGAGCCCTACATGATGTGAGATACAACCAAACAGATGATGAAGAAGAACAGGAGGAAGAAGAAACTGAAGAGTTCGGGAATTCAGAAAATGAATGCTGTCATGATGATGATTGCCACTGTCACGAACACGATTATCACCATCATCACTAAACATTAAATTATGGTTATCAAAAGAAGTATAAATAAAGAAGAACTGAAGGATATGCCCAAAGCTATCTTCCCGGGTCAGATACATGTCGTACAAACCCCGCTGGAAGCAGAAAAAGCTGTGGCTTACCTGAAGACTTGTCCTCTACTGGGAATTGACAGTGAGACACGTCCATCCTTCACCAAAGGACAATCTCACAAGGTTGCTTTGTTGCAGATCTCATCGGAAGAACATTGTTTCCTCTTCCGCTTGAACCTAACAGGATTAACTCTACCTGTCATTATGTTGCTTGAAAACCCCAATGTAATTAAAGTAGGGTTATCTTTACGAGATGACTTCATGATGTTACACAAACGAGCTCCTTTTGAACAACATTCCTGCATAGAGTTACAAGAATACGTCCGCACTTTCGGTATACAAGATAAAAGCTTACAAAAGATATATGCCATTCTTTTTGCGGAAAAAATATCCAAGAGCCAACGTCTCTCCAATTGGGAAGCGGAAGTGCTGACGCAACCCCAGCAACAATATGCTGCAACAGATGCCTGGGCTTGTATCAATATATACAACCGCTTACAGGAGTTGAAACGTACCGGAGATTTTGAATTGGCTCCGGAAGTTGAAAAAGAAGAAGTGATAACAACAGAAAAAGGATAAACAATACAATATAATCATGCACAAAGTATATCTCAAATCCGGCAAAGAAGAATCATTAAAACGTTTTCATCCTTGGGTGTTTTCAGGTGCTATTGCACATTTTGATGGAGAACCCGAAGAAGGAGAAATAGTTGAAATCTATACGGCCAAAAAAGAATTTATAGCCAAAGGACATTTTCAAATTGGCAGTATTGCAGTCCGTGTACTTAGTTTCAATCAGAAAGAAACGATTGATGCCGACTTTTGGAGACATAAATTACAGATTGCTTACGAAATGCGCCGCAGTATCGGCATTGCAGAAAATCCAGTGAATAATACTTATCGCATGGTACACGGTGAAGGCGACAATCTGCCGGGACTCGTCATTGACATCTATGCACGTACCGCTGTGATGCAAGCACATTCTGCTGGAATGCATCTTGACCGTATGGTTATTGCCGGAGCACTTAGCGAAGTAATGGGCGATAAAATTGACAATATCTACTATAAATCCGAAACAACTCTCCCTTTCAAAGCCGACCTGTATCCAGAGAATGGTTTCCTGAAAGGTGGAAGTTCAGATAACATCGCCATGGAATATGGTTTAAAATTCCATATTGATTGGCTGAAAGGACAAAAAACAGGTTTTTTTGTAGACCAACGCGAAAATCGTTCTTTACTAGAACGTTATGCTAAAGGTCGCAGTATACTGAATATGTTCTGCTATACCGGAGGTTTCTCTGTGTATGCAATGCGTGGAGATGCCAAGTTAGTACACTCCGTAGACAGTTCTGCCAAAGCCATTGACCTGACAAACAAGAATATAGAACTGAATTTTCCCGGTGATACGCGCCATGCCGCCTATGCAGAAGATGCTTTCAAATATCTGGATCGTATAGGCGATCAATACGATCTTATCATACTTGACCCGCCCGCTTTTGCCAAACATAGAGATGCTCTGCGCAATGCTTTACAAGGTTATCGTAAACTCAATGTCAAAGCTTTCGAAAAAATCAAACCGGGTGGTATACTCTTCACCTTTTCCTGTTCACAAGCGGTCAGTAAAGAAAACTTCCGAACGGCTGTATTTACGGCTGCTGCCATGTCAGGACGCAACGTTCGCATCTTGCACCAGTTGACACAACCTGCCGATCATCCAGTGAATATCTATCATCCCGAAGGTGAATATTTAAAAGGTCTCGTACTATATGTAGAATAACACAACAAATATAAACAAATAAAATGTTGCTGTAAAACGTGTCATCTGTTTACCCTAAATCCATCCTATTTTTCATGTAAAACTGAGAAAATATCTAATATGCCAAATATAAAAAAAGTTAATAAAAGATGGTTCACCGCCCAAATATTATGTTATATAACATAAACCATTTATCTTTGCACTGTGTTTTTCATGGTATTAGATTTAAGGTTAATAAAGATTGGCTGTCTGGGATAGATAGCCTTCTTTTTTATATCCCCCTTACAAACACTTTTTTCACTCCTCTCTTTTCCCCCTTTCCGATAAAATACCTACATTTGCAAGGTTTCACTACAGATTACGCGGATTGACACAGATTATATCTAATATTATATCCGACATTATTGTCTAACATAAAGAAAAACATTATGAGCATTAAAGTTCGTTTAATCATCATGAACTTCCTGCAATTTGCAGTATGGGGAGCATATCTCACATCTATGGGTAGCTATTTGGTTAATGTCGGTCTTGCAGAACATATCGGCATGTTCTACGCTATGCAGGGCATCGTTTCTTTATTCATGCCTGCTATCCTTGGCATCATTGCCGATCGATGGATACCAGCACAGAAGCTATTAAGTTTCAGCCATTTCACTGCTGCATTGTTCATGGCGATTGCCGGATACTATGGAATGACCAAAGGAGCCGATGTAAACTTCGGTACATTGTTCTCATTCTACTCATTAAGTGTTGCTTTTTATATGCCGACATTAGCTTTGTCCAATTCCGTAGCATACACTGCTTTAGACAAGGCAGGACTGGATACTATCAAAACCTTTCCACCTATCCGTATTTTCGGAACCATCGGTTTCATTTGTTCTATGTGGGTGGTAGATTTGTTGGGACTACAAAACAACTATGGCCAGTTCTTTGCCTGTGCACTCATCGGTGTGTTCTATGGTGTATATGCACTGACTCTTCCAGATTGCCCAGTTAGTAAGGGTGACAAAGCAAAATCAATGGTAGAAGCTTTAGGGTTACGCGCTTTCACGTTGTTCAAACAAAAGAAGATGGCTATTTTTTTTATTTTCTCCATGCTATTAGGAGTATCCTTACAAATTACCAACGGGTATGCCAATCCATACATCAGTAGTTTCGGAGATATCCTCGAGTATGCCAATACATTTGGTGTACAACATGCCAATATTCTGATTTCATTGTCACAGGTATCCGAAACTCTCTGCATTCTGTTGATACCTTACTCTCTGAAACGGTTTGGTATCAAATATGTAATGTTAATTGCCATGTTGGCATGGGTGTTGCGTTTCGGTCTGTTCGGGGCCGGTAATCCAGGTAACGGAGTATGGATGTTTATTCTTTCCATGATTGTATATGGTGTTGCATTTGATTTTTTCAACATATCCGGTTCCTTGTTTGTTGATAGAGAAACAGACAGGGAAATTCGTTCCAGCGCACAAGGTCTGTTTGTAATCATGACAAATGGTTTCGGTGCTACTATCGGCACATTAGGTGCACAGGCTGTAGTTAATTATTTTGTAGACTTCAACAGTGAAGCTCCACAGATAGTACAATGGCAGTCAGCATGGTATACATTTGCAGCTTATGCATTGGTAGTAGCAGTGGTATTTGCATTTGTGTTCAAATACAAACATCGTCCGGAGGATATAAAGTAAAGAATAAATGAACAAAAAGAAGATTGAACTACAAGTATTGAACATTTCTAACAGTCAGGCGCAAGTAGGTGCTTATGCCATGGTTTTGGGTGAAGTGAACGGCTTACGTAAGTTGCCCGTCATTATCGGTGCCTCAGAAGCACAAATAATGGTCATTGAAATGAAAGGAATTGTTCCTCCACGCCCATTAACACACAATTTATTTGCTTCAGTACTCGAGGTACTGGGAGTGAAATTAATGCGTGTCCTTATTTATAAAGTAGATAATGGGGTTTTCTATTCTTATCTTTATTTGAAGGCTGAAGAAACAATCCTTCGTGTAGATGCCCGTACCAGTGATGCAGTAACACTTGCCTTACGCATGAATGCTCCTATTCTGATCTATGAGGATATTCTTGAAGCCGAACGTGTGAAAACAGAAGCAGATATTACACCTATCACTCAAGAATTGGATATGAAGCCCTCTTCAAAAGAAGAAATGCTAAAGAAATTAAAAAACGCTCTTCAAAAGGCCATAGATGAGGAAGACTATGAGCGAGCTGCACAATTAAGAGATTTAATCAATCAACAAAAATAAAAGAGTCAAAAAATGCACGTATTCTACACTCCTGATATACAAAATCATACAGAGTTACCCGATGAAGAAGTTACCCATGCTGTTCGTGTACTACGGTTGCAAGTCGGTGACAGAGTGACACTTACTGACGGAAAAGGGAATTTTTATCGTGCCGAAATCAGTACTGTTACCAATAAACGTTGTCTCGTCAACATCCTAGAAATTATTCCTCAAGAAACTTTGTGGAGTGGACATCTACACATAGCCATGGCACCTACCAAGAATATGGATCGTACGGAATGGTTTGCAGAGAAAGCAACTGAAATAGGTTTCGACGAACTGACTTTCTTGAATTGCCGTTTTTCCGAACGTAAAGTCATCAAAACAGAACGTATCGCCAAAATACTGGTATCCGCTATCAAACAATCGCTCAAGGCGCGTCTACCTAAACTAAATGAAATGACAGATTTCAATAAATTTATTACTCAACCATTCAGTGGCCAAAAATTTATAGCTCATTGCTATGAAGGAGAAAAACCACTGTTGAAAGATATTTTGCATCCGGGTGAAGATGCCCTTGTACTTATTGGTCCCGAAGGAGATTTCAGCGAAGAAGAAGTGAAAAATGCTATTAAAAACGGGTTTATTCCCATCAGTTTGGGACGTTCTCGGCTACGTACCGAAACTGCTGCTCTTGTAGCATGCCATATCTTAAATCTACAAAATCAATAACACTCATTAAAACAATTATGAATATGAAAAAAAGTCTATTATCCCACCTCTTGGTACTGGCAATACTGATTGTGTTTGTAAGCGCTTGTTCAAAGAAAGCGGAGTACACCAATGTTATTCCGGCTGACGCTTCGGTAGTGGCCATTAACGTGAAAACGTTGGCTGAAAAAGCCGGAGTAAAAGACAAAGAAAACAAAGAGGTACTAACAAAATTGACGGATGCACTGAAAAGTGGTATGAAAGCCGATACCTATCAACAATTGGAGGCGATAATGAAAGATCCTTCCAAATCGGGAGTAGACATCAATGTACCTATTTATATATTTACCTCTCCTTCATTGAACACTACTGTCGCAGGGGTACTTAAAGTAACCGATGAGAAGGATCTTCATATATTTCTCAAAGCAATGGAGAAAGAACAAGTTTGTACTGCAATAGAAAAAGCCGACAACTACAGCTTCGTAAAAATAGACAACCAGACTCTGATAGCCTTTACGCCCTCTACTCTACTAATTGTAAGCTATAACAATAATTCTCAATTGGAGAAAGTCAAAAAAGACATCAGTACTTTACTAAAACAGACGGAAACAAGCAGTATCAGCAGTAAACCGACATTCTTAAAGATGCAAAAACAGAGTGGTGATATCAATTTCCTTGTTTCTTTTTCAAGCATTTTTGGTGAATACTTCAAACAGATAAATTATGCTATGCCAAAAGACATTGACCTAAAAGGCCTGACTCTCATTGGAAATCTTTCTTTTGAAAAGGGGAAAATCTCACTAGATGCAGAGAACTATACTGAAAACGTAGAACTGAAAACGATACTTGAAAAACAAGCGAAGAGTACTCTCCCCATTGAAAACACATTTTTGAAATATTTCCCAAAATCAACGTTGGCACTAGTCAGTATGGGTATCAATGGTGAAGAGTTTTACAAATTATTACAAGAAAACGAAACCTTCCGCAATAATTTTTCAATATCGAAAGCTGCTGAAGTAAAAGATTTATTCAGTATTTTCCAAAAGGATATTACCATAGGGCTTGTCAACATAACAATGAGTAATAATGCTCCTACTTTCCTAGCATACGCCAGTGTAAATAACGACAGTTCTTTACAAGCTCTGTACGAGAAAAAAGATGAACTGAAATTAGGGAATAAAGAAGATATCGTAAAACTGGGTGAAAATGAATATGTTTACAAATCACGCTCCATCAATATTTTCTTCGGTATACATGACAAGCAGCTGTATGCCACTAATGATGAATTGTTATACAAGAATATCTGTAAACCGATTGATCCATCTGCCAAAGACACTGGATACGCTTCTGTTATCAAAGGAAAGCATTCTGCCTTTATTGTCAACGTAGAGGCAATTCTCGCTCTGCCGATAGTGAAAATGTTAACAAGCTATGGTGGTAAGGAATATGCGATTTATTATGCTCTTGCCGATAAGATTTCTTATTTGGACATAACCGGTAAAAACATGAAGTCTAATCTCACCCTGCAACTAAAAGATAAAGAAGTAAATGCTTTGAAACAAATAGTGGATTTTATTAAAGAGTTTGCAGGAATGTAGTCAACAATAAACGTTTAATGATTAATGAATAGCATTCACTTACGGCAAACACTACCTCAAGTGTTTGCCGACCGTGATGTCATTACTTCCGACGTATGGCATCAAGATATTGTTTTCAGTAAAGGAAAACATTATTTAATTGAAGCAGCCTCGGGTACAGGTAAATCTTCCCTTTGCAGCTATATCTATGGATACCGACGAGATTATCAGGGTATCATAAACTTCGACGAACGAAATATTCGCTCTCTCTCCATCAATGAATGGGTAGATATACGCAAGTATTCGCTCAGTATTCTTTTTCAGGAGTTACGTATCTTTCCCGAATTGACAGCCCTTGAAAATATACAGTTAAAAAATCAAATAACCAACTACAAAAAAAAGAAAGAAATCCTCACCTTTTTTGAAACTCTTGGTATCACCAATAAAATAAACGAAAAAGTCGGTAAACTCTCCTTTGGACAACAACAACGTATCGCCTTTATCCGCTGTCTCTGTCAACCTTTCGATTTCATTTTTTTGGATGAACCTATTAGTCATTTGGATGACAAGAACAGTGCAATTATGAGCAAATTACTCGTAGAGGAAGCAGAAAAACAGAAGGCAGGAATAATTGTAACTTCAATAGGAAAACATTTGGAGATGAATTACGATAGAGTATTACAATTATAAATAAGAATTTATTTAATAAAGAACATCACTATACAATGAATAAACTCGTTTGGAAGCTTCTCCGCCAACATATCAGTCTTGGACAACTATCAGGTTTTTTTCTTGCTAATCTTTTCGGTATGATGATTGTACTACTTAGCATACAATTCTACCGAGATATCCTTCCTATCTTCACGCAAGGTGACAGTTTTATAAAAAAAGATTACATTATTGTTACCAAGAGAATCAGTACTCTCAGTAGTTTGGCTGGAAAAAATAATACCTTCTCCAAAGATGAAATTAATGAGTTGAAAGAACAATTCTTTACTCGTAATGTGGGAGCATTCACTCCTTCTCTTTTTAAAGTATCCGCTGGATTGAGTATGCAAAAAACTGGTATTCATCTCTCTACAGAAATGTTCTTTGAAGCTGTACCCGACGAATATGTAGATGTCAGTTTGGATAAATGGAATTTCGATAAAGACTCAAAAATTATTCCCATCATAATTCCCCGTAATTATTTGAACCTTTACAACTTTGGTTTCGCTCAAAGCCGTAGTCTCCCTAAATTGTCGGAAGGCGTGATGAGCCTGATGCAAATGGATATCATAATGCACGGCAATGAACATGTAGAACAGTACAAAGGTAATATCGTCGGATTTTCTAACCGATTGAATACGATTCTTGTTCCCCAATCATTCATAAACTGGGCAAACAAAACTTTTGCTCCTGAAAGAGAAGCGTACCCATCACGTCTCATCATAGAAGTAAAAAATCCAACTGATACAGCTATCGCCCAATACTTTCAAAAAAAGAATTATGAAACGGAAGGTGATAAACTGGATGCAGGTAAAACTACATACTTCTTACGCCTTATCACCGGTATTGTTATGGGGATAGGATTGTTCATCAGTGTTCTGTCATTCTACATTCTGATGCTTAGCATTTTCCTGTTACTCCAGAAGAATACGATAAAATTGGAAAATCTATTATTAATAGGATACAGCCCTAATCGTGTATCACTTCCTTATAACATCCTCACTGTAGGCCTCAATCTATTAGTCTTACTGTTGTCCATTGGTGGAGTGACATGGATACGTATCTATTATACTGAGACAATTCGTGCTCTATTTCCTCAACTGGAAACTGGATCATCATTACCCTGCATCATTACAGGTTGTATCCTATTCCTCATTGTATCGCTACTGAACATGACTATGATACGAAAGAAAACTATAAATATATGGAAAGGAAAAACAATTCATGTCTGAAAAACAGACAGTATCCATTTTAACAATTTATATAAATTACAGATATATATACCATTATTACAGATTGACGACATACACACTATTCCATATACGAAAAAAACATTAACTTTGTCGTAACCTTAAGATATATAAGAATATGGAAGAATTAATTAGACTCGATCATGTATGTCAGTACAATGAACTTGTGGGTGTTGAAACTCTGCACCCATTGATTAGTGTAGTTGATTGGTCCAAATGCGCTCCTATGTTACATCACCGCCAACGTTTTGGTTTTTATGCCGTTTTCTTGAAAGAAATTAAATGCGGTGACATGCGTTACGGACGAAATTTTTACGATTATCAAGAAGGCACACTCGTGTTCTTGGCTCCTGGGCAAATTGTTGGAATTTCTAATAACGGAGAAGTATTCCAACCTAAAGGTTATGCACTGATTTTCCATCCCGATTTGCTTCGGGGTACTTCTCTTGCACGCAAAATACACGAATATACTTTCTTTTCATATGAATCGAACGAAGCTTTACACTTATCCGAACAAGAACGTAGAACATTCCTGGAATGCCTACATAATATTGAAGAGGAACTACAACATTCCATTGATAAGCATAGCAAGAACTTGATCGTTAACAATATCGAGTTACTACTTAATTACTGCATGCGCTTTTACGATCGCCAGTTCATTACGCGTAGTAATATCAACAAGGATATTCTAACGAAATTCGAACATTTATTGAACGACTACTTCCTGTCTGATAAGCCACAGGAAATCGGTTTACCATCTGTACAGTATTGTGCAGATCAGTTACATCTTTCCCCTAATTATTTCGGAGATTTAATAAAGAAAGAAACCGGTAATTCTCCTCAAGAACATATCCAATTAAAACTGATTGCTACAGCCAAAGAAAGAATATTCGACACTAGTAAATCTATCAGTGAAGTAGCATACGATTTAGGATTTAAATATCCCCAACACTTCACACGATTGTTTAAAAAGGTAGTGGGATGTTCACCAAATGAATATAGACAGATGAATTAAATTTCTTCAGGGAAAAAAAGCTAAACACACCTATATTCAATGAAAAAACTTGACTCTAGGATATAAAAAAAGGAGTACCGCTGTACTCCAACCTTTGTTAACCTTAAATCTAATACTATGAAAAACACATTGCAAATTTATGTACTTTTGAGATTTCCACAAATTATACAAAAGGAAAAACATGTTTTATAACACCTTTTAAGAAGTAAGTATCTCCTTTTCACTTCCTTTTTCATACCTTTGTATTCAAATTAACAAAATCTCAGATATGTCTAACTATGATTTAATCACCATATTGGGTCCTACCGCTTCAGGGAAAACTCTGTTTGCCGCTGAACTTGCTGCCGAGTTGGATACAGAGATTATTAGTGCCGACTCCCGGCAAATCTATCGAGGCATGGATCTCGGTACAGGGAAAGACATTGCCGACTATACCGTAAACGGAAGACTAATCCCTTATCATCTGATTAACATTGCTGATCCGGGCTATAAGTACAACGTTTTTGAGTACCAACGTGACTTTCTGGATGCATACAAAACGATTAAACAAAAAGGTTGCCTGCCCGTTCTATGTGGAGGAACCGGAATGTATATGGAATCCGTACTAAAAGGTTACAAATTACTACCCGTACCCGAAAATCCAGAGCTACGTTCCAATTTATTGGGTAAGTCTTTGGAAGAGTTGACTAGAATTCTGAAAAGTTACAAGAGTCTACATAATACCACGGACGTAGATACTGCTAAACGTGCTATCCGCGCCATTGAAATTGAGGAATATTATGCACATACTCCAGTGGACGAATGCTCGTTTCCACAACTGGATAGCCTCATCATTGGTATGGATATTGATCGAGAACTGCGTCGCAAGAAGATAACCAAACGTTTACGACAACGACTGGATGAAGGTATGGTAGATGAAGTACGCCGATTGTTAGAACAAGGTATTCAACCAGACGATCTTATTTATTACGGACTGGAATACAAATATTTGACACTTTATGTCATCGGTCAACTGACCTACAACGAAATGTTCAGTCAACTGGAAATCGCCATCCATCAGTTTGCCAAACGCCAAATGACTTGGTTTCGGGGAATGGAAAGGCGAGGTTTTACTATCCATTGGATAGATACCCGACTGCCAATGCGAGAAAAGATTGCTTTTGTAAAGGCAAAACTCAAAGAGATTTAGTACTTTTGTCAATTGAGAATTGGCACTTAACAAGTATAAAGTATTTTCAATCGTAAATCGTCAAATCGTAAATTAACTCATGAGCGTAGAACCCGAAAAGTGGGGTGTGATATATAACCCTAAAGCCGGAACACGAAAGGTGCAGAAACGGTGGAAAGAGATTAAAGAATATATGGACAGTAAGGGCGTATCCTACGACTACGTGCAATCCGAAGGGTTTGGTTCGGTAGAGCGTTTGGCGGGTATACTTGCCAATAACGGCTACCGTACCATCGTCATTGTGGGGGGTGACGGTGCTTTGAATGACGCTATCAACGGTATCATGCTTTCCAATGCGAAAGATAAGGAAAATATAGCAATCGGAATTATCCCAAACGGTATAGGTAATGATTTTGCTGACTATTGGGAAATGAGTTCTGAATACAAGAAAGCGGTAGATTGTATCATCAACAACCGACGTAGGAAGATAGACGTCGGTACATGCTATTATTACGATGGCGAAAAGCATCTGACACGTTATTTTCTGAATGCTATTAATATTGGGCTCGGTGCACGTATCGTAAAAATTACCGATCAGTGCAAACGTTTTTGGGGTGTGAAATTTCTCTCCTATTTCATGGCATTACTTTCTATTATTTTTGAACGGAAATTATATCGTATGCACCTGAAAATAAACGGAGAACATATACGTGGACGCATCATGACGGTTTGCATCGGAAGTGCATGGGGATATGGGCAGGCACCAAGTGCTGTTCCATATAATGGTTGGTTAGACGTTTCCGTAATCTATCGACCAGAACTGCTACAACTTTGGTCGGGTCTATGGATGCTTATCCAAGGCCGAATTCTAAACCATAAAGTCGTGATGCCCTATCGTACACAAAAGGTTAAAGTGCTTCGCGCACAAAGTGCTTCTGTCGATTTGGATGGACGTATCCTCGACCGGCACTTTCCACTGGACATCGGGGTAATGCACGAAGCAATAACACTCATTATTCCAAACTGACCGGTATAACACTGGAACATTTTTTCGGCATGATTGTATTTAATAATATAAATCAACTTCCTATTTACACATTAAATAAAAACAAAATATGATTGAACTGAAAAATAATCCTGCCGGCAACTTCTTTCTTTTGGCAGGTCCTTGCGTCATCGAAGGAGAAGAAATGGCAATGCGCATAGCAGAACGTATAGTAACCATCACCGATAAGCTACAAATTCCATACGTATTTAAAGGTTCCTACCGTAAAGCCAATCGCTCGCGTTTAGACTCTTTCATGGGTATCGGTGATGAAAAAGCTTTGAAGATATTAAAAAAAGTACACGATACATTCGGGGTTCCCACTGTAACGGATATCCATGCCGCAGAAGAGGCTACGATAGCAGCAGAGTATGTAGATGTATTACAAATTCCGGCATTTCTTTGCCGTCAAACAGACTTGTTGATAGCCGCAGCCAAAACGGGTAAGATTATCAATATCAAAAAAGGACAGTTTCTCTCTCCTTTTGCCATGCGCTTTGCAGCGGATAAAGTGGTGGAAGCAGGAAACAAGAATGTAATGCTCACAGAACGTGGTACAACATTCGGTTATCAAGATCTAGTAATTGATTATCGCGGTATTCCTGAAATGCAATCTTTTGGATTTCCTGTTATTTTGGACGCAACTCACTCACTTCAACAACCTAATCAAACCAGTGGAGTCACCGGCGGTATGCCTCAGTTGATTGAAACTATTGCTAAAGCTGGTATTGCAGTGGGTGTAGACGGCTTGTTCATCGAAACTCACGAAAATCCTGCAGTAGCAAAAAGTGATGGTGCTAACATGTTGAAACTCGACATGCTAGAAAATCTTTTGACTAAGTTGGTTCATATCCGCAAAGCCATCAAAGAATAAATTATCCATTATATTGTGATTTATTATTCCGGTATCCGACATATAAGTCAAAGAACATTTAATTATATAACTATAATGAAACATTTATTACACAGTTTATGGATTGTAGCGCTAATAATTTGCTGCAACTTCCAACAAGTATTTGCCCAGCAAATGCCACCTATCCCCATTGATAAAAATGTACGCATAGGTAAATTAGACAACGGATTGACGTATTATATCCGTAAGAACAGTCTTCCTGCCAACCGAGCAGATTTCTATATTGCCCAGAAAGTAGGTTCCATTCAGGAAGAAGAAAGTCAACGAGGTCTTGCCCATTTTCTAGAACATATGTGTTTCAATGGAACGACCCACTTCCCGGGTGACGCTTTGAAACAATATCTGGAACGTATTGGTGTGAAATTCGGTGAAAACCTGAATGCCTATACTTCCGTGGACGAAACCGTATACAATATCTCCAATGTTCCCGTAACCACTCCAGGTGCCATTGATTCTTGTTTGCTGATTTTGCACGACTGGAGTAATGATCTTACTCTCGATCCAAAAGAAATCGACAAAGAACGTGGAGTTATCAATGAAGAATGGCGTACCCGCATGAGTGCTATCCAACGTTTCCAGGAAAAGATGTTACCTGTAATGTTTGAAGGAACCAAGTATGCACACTGTTTTCCTATCGGAACAATGGAAGTGGTAATGAACTTCAAACCTCAGACCTTGAGAGATTATTATGAAAAATGGTATCGTCCTGATTTACAAGGTATCGTTGTAGTAGGCGATATAGACGTGGATGTTATTGAAGCTCAAATCAAGAAGATGTTCTCTGACATTCCAGCACAACCCAATGCTGCCAAGCGTGAATATTATCCCGTGAATGATAATAAAGAGCCGATCGTTATCATCTATAAGGATAAAGAACAGCCTAATGTCCAGGCGTTGGTTTTCAACAAACACGAGAATACCCCTGATACCGAAAAGACTAATATGGGATATCTATTGCAAGACTATGCAATTACTCTCATTAACAATATGCTGAATGCACGTTTGAACGAATTGGTACAAACAGCCAATCCACCTTATATCTACGCTACTACTTATGATGACAATTTTTTTGTTGCTAAAACAAAGGACGCATTTACCGGTATCGTAGTTTGTAAGGAAGATGCCATAGAAAATGGTATTGCCACCCTACTTCGCGAGACCGAGCGTGCACGCCAGTTCGGATTTACCGAAACTGAATACAACCGTGCCCGCGCTGAATACCTACGTCAATTGGAATCTGCTTTCAATGAACGCGACAAACGTAAGAATGAGGAATATGTAAACAAATATGTCCGTCATTTCCTTGATAATGAGCCCATTCCTGGTATCGAGAACGAATATGCTATCATTAACCAAATTGCCCCTGCCATCCCTGTAGCTGCATTAAACCAAATGATGCAGGAACTTGTAACCGACAGCAACCAGGTAGTTGCCATTCTCGCTCCTGAGAAAGAAGGATTGAAAATACCTTCGGAAGATGTAATCAAACAAATACTGAAAGATGTAAAAGCTGAGAAGTTGACTGCATATGTAGACAAGGTATCTGATGAACCATTGATGAAAGAAACTCCGAAAGGTGGTAAAATCATATCCGAAAAGAAGGATGATATATTCGGTACTACAACCTTAACACTCTCTAATGGTGTTAAGGTTATTATCAAGAAGACTGACTTCAAGGCTGATGAAATCCGTATGAAAGGTGTCAGTTTAGGTGGTAGCTCTTTGTTCCCAAATTCAGAAATTATCAATATCAACGGTTTAGATGCTGTAAGCGTAGGTGGTTTAGGAAATTTTAGTACTGTGAATCTCGAAAAAGTATTGGCTGGTAAGAAAGCCTCTGTCAGCTATGGTATCGGTGACAAGACAGAGACCATTCATGGCAATTGTTCTCCAAAAGATTTTGAGACCATGATGCAGTTGACTTATTTGACATTTACCGCTCCACGCCGTGATGATGAGGCATTCGCTTCGTATAAAAATCGTAGTAAAGCAGCATTGCTTAATATGGAAATGAATCCACAAATAGCTTTCAGCGACTCTATTCAAGCTGGTATCTATATGAAACACCCCAGACAAGTGAGAATTAAAGCCGACATGATTGACAAGATGGACTATGATAAAATTCTGTCAATGTACAATGACCGTTACAAAGATGCCAGCGACTTTACTTTCATTTTTGTAGGAAATGTAGACGTTGAGCAGATGAAACCGCTGATTGTTCAATACTTAGGATCACTACCTGCCATCAACCGTAAGGAAACTTTCAAAGATAATAAAGTTGAAATACGCCAAGGTACCTACAAAAACGAATTTATCCGTAAACAAGAGACAGCCAAAGCTTCTAACTTTGTTTTGATTAGTGGTAACTGCGAATACAATTTGAAAAATGACATTTTGCTAGATATGACTAGCCAAATCCTTGACCTGATTTACACAGCCAAAGTACGCGAAGATGAAGGTGGTACATACGGTGTATATGTAGGCGGGCAATTGAGAAAGTATCCGACAGAGAAGGCTGTTTTGCAAATAATCTTCGATACTGCCCCTGCTAAAAGAGACAAATTAATGAAGATCATCTTTGATGAACTTAATAATTTTGCCAAAGCAGGTTCTACCGAAGAAAACCTGAACAAAGTAAAAGAGTTCATGCTAAAAAAACATGCTGAAGACCTGAAAGAAAACAATTATTGGTTAAGTGGTATTGACGAATATTTATTCACCGGTATGGATCGCATTAAAAATTACGAACAAATTGTAAACAGCATTACCATGAAAAACATTCAGAAATTTGCTGACGATCTACTCAAACAGAAAAACGAGATTGAAGTATCAATGATCAGTCCTGAAGCAGAAAGCAAATAATAGCTTATAACTTTAAAAGGCTGCGTTGTTTGAAAAAAGCAGCGTGGTCTTTTTTATATACATTCTAATCATTTATATACAATGAGCCTATTTTTAGAATTACGCAAACATGGTAAACTGGCAGCCAAACGAAATCCGATGTACGAAAAGAATAAGTTCGGCAAATTCTGGATGTATTTCATGGCTATCTTTTGGGCCGGTTATCTGATGTTCTTCGGAACAACCTTTGCTTTTGCTTTCGACGGTGGTGCTACGGAAGCCTATCACGTATTAAACAGTGGACTAATATTTGTTTTGGTTCTAGACTTTATGATACGCTTTCCTTTTCAAAAGACACCGACACAAGAAGTAAAGCCCTATCTGCTGCTTCCCATAAGGCGGAATCGTCTTATTGACTTTTTATTAATACGCTCCGGCCTGAATGGATTTAACCTGATATGGTTGTTTTTTTTCGTACCATTCGCTATCGTCACCATCACTAAATTCTATGGTATCATGGGGGTACTGGCCTACTGTACAGGCATCTGGTTACTGATGATTTTCAATAATTACTGGTTCCTGTTATGTCGTACCCTGATGAATGAACGTATTTGGTGGATAACATTACCAATTGTTGTATATGGAGGTATAGCAGCAGGATTATTCATACCGGAACATAGTTCGTTATTTGACTTTTCGATAAGTCTCGGAGAGGGATTCATTACCGGAAACTTACTGTCATTCGTCGGAGTACTGGTAATTATAGCCTTAATGTGGTTCATTAATCGTGTATTGATGATTGGTCTGATCTACGATGAAATCAATAAAGTAGAAGATACGAAAGTAAAACATGTATCGGAATATAAATTTCTGGATCGTTATGGCGAAATAGGTGAATATATGCGTTTGGAACTGAAAATGTTGTTACGTAACAAGGTTTGCAAGACAGCCTTACGCACGGTGTTTATCGTAGTAATCGCTTTTAGCTGCATCCTTAGTTTCACAGAAGTGTATGACGGACAAGGAATGAAGAACTTTATCATGGTATATAATTTTGTTATCTTCGGCATTTTATTTCTTTCCAGTCTGATGAGCTACGAAGGTAATTACATCGATGGTTTGATGAGCCGTAAGGAATCAATATATACATTACTCCGTGCCAAATACATATTATATAGCGTTGCCATACTTATTCCTATGGTGTTAATGATACCTGCCATGGTCACGGGAAAACTCCTCGTATTGAGCTGCTTTGCCTGGGCCATATTTGTAGCCGGATGTGTCTACTTCTGCCTGTTCCAACTAGCTGTATATAATAATAAGACGGTAAATCTGAATGCCAAAATGACCAATCGCCATAATATGGGATCTGGATTGCAGAACCTGATAGCAGGTGCAGCTTTCGGTATCCCCCTGCTTATGAACTTTATATTGAATGCCTTTTTCGGTCCCACCGTTACCGCATGCATCCTGATTGTAATAGGCACAGGGTTTATCCTGACTTCCCGTTTCTGGCTGATGAATGTATATCATCGCTTCATGAAACGCCGTTACAAAAATATGGAAGGTTTCAGAGACAGTAGGCAATAAGAAAAGTAATAAATCATTAAACAATAAATATCAAAATGATACGGATTAATAATCTTCAAAAGAACTTCGGCAACAAAAAAGCCGTTGATATTGAGAAATATACAATCAACCAAGGTGACATGCTTGGGTTAGTGGGAAATAACGGAGCTGGAAAAACTACCCTCTTCCGTCTGATACTGGATTTATTGAAAGCTGACAATGGAAATGTTACAATTAATAATATAGATGTTAGCAAGAGTGAAGATTGGAAAAACTTTACCGGTGCTTTCATCGACGATGGTTTTCTGATAGACTATCTCACACCTGAAGAATATTTCTATTTTATTGGAAAAATGTACGGATTGAAAAAGGAAGAAGTGGATGAACGTATCGCTCCTTTTGAACGCTTTATGAACAACGAAGTAATAGGACAAAAAAAATTCATCCGTAATTTTTCTGCCGGGAATAAACAGAAAATCGGTATTATATCTGCCATGCTCCATCATCCACAACTGCTTATCTTGGATGAACCATTCAACTTTCTCGACCCTAGTTCCCAATCCATCATCAAGCATCTGCTGAAGAAATACAATGAGGAACATGAAGCAACTGTCATCATCTCCAGCCACAACTTGAACCACACGGTAGACGTTTGCCCGCGTATCGCTCTGCTGGAACATGGTATTATTATCCGTGATATTCAGAATGAGAACAATTCGGCGGAGAAAGAATTGGAAGCTTATTTCAACGTCGATGTAGAAAAAGAAATTGCAGAAGAGCTGAATGAAACAGAAAAACTGAACGAAACAGAAAAAACTTTTGAAGCAACAGGTTCTGTTGAAGTACCTAAAAATATGGAAGAATGAAAAGAGTCCTTTCCTATATAGTTATCCTCACCGGATTGTTGACCGGCTTAAGTTCCTGCCACTCTTCCGCTCCACGCCTTGACTACAAAGCATTGGCACAAGCCTCCATACGCTTAGGTATAGATATCGGATTGGAAGACAATCATAAGTTGTATATTGATGCTGCCAAATGGATAGGTACTCCTTATCGTGTTGGTGGCAATACCAAGCATGGTACAGACTGTTCGGGATTTACATCGCAACTCTATAAAGAAGTGTATCGTACGCGTCTGTCGAGAAGTACAAATGGACAATTACAAGAAAGCCATAAAATCTCCTGCAGCAATTTGCGCGAGGGAGATTTGATATTCTTTACCAGCCGCAATTCTCACAAAAAGGTAGCGCATGTAGGCATCTACCTTAAAGACGGAAAGTTTATCCATGCCAGTACCAGCCAAGGAGTAATTGTCAGCAGCCTTAAAGAAAAATATTATATACAATATTGGCTTTGCGGAGGAAGGATCAATTCATAATACACTGATTTTTCTTTATTGTGTGATTATCTTTATTCTTTTCCGACTTATATACTAAAATTAACCCTATAAGAAAGAAAAACAATGAAGAAAATTTCAGGGATATTCCTGTTTATCTGCATTGCATTAAACAGTAGCGCACAACTCTTGTGGAAAATATCCGGTAACGGATTGGAAAAGCCTTCTTACATTTTCGGCACACACCATCTGGCGCCACTCAGTATCAAAGACAGCATTACCAGCATGGCACAAGTCATCAACGAAACCAATCAGGTTTATGGTGAAATAATAATGTCTGAAACGAACACACCAGCCTTCATGCAGGAAGCACAAAGAATGATGAAGATGCCAACAGACACGACTCTACAAAGCTTGTTTACCTCTGAACAATACGAATTACTCGGCAAAATTGTTAAAGAATACCTGATGACAGATATTTCAATGCTGGCACAAGTCAAGCCCACGATTATTAACCTACAGTTAGAAGTCGTCTTCAGTTTGAAGTATTTTAAAGACTCCAATCTACAACAATCAATAGATGCTTACTTTCAACAACAAGCCCAACAGAACGGCAAAAAGGTCGGCGGATTGGAAACTACCCGATCACAGCTGGATATGCTATTCAACAGACAAACATTACAACGTCAGGCCCAACTTTTATATTGTGCCATCAGCCATATCGAAAAGACCATAGAACAAAACAAAAAAATTGTAAATTACTATAAAGCCCAAGACTTAGATAGTATATTATGTCTCATGGAAGAAAAAGAAGGAAGTTCCTGCGACCCTCTTCCGAACGAAATGGAAATATTGCTTGACAAGCGTAATAAAGCATGGACAAAGAAAATGCCGATAATAATGAAAGAAGCTCCTACTCTTTTCGTTGTAGGTGGAGGACATTTGCCCGGAAACAACGGGGTATTGAATTTACTGAAGCAGCAAGGTTATATCATAGCTCCTATGAAATAAATCTTCTAATAAATATAAAATACCGATTAATTCATATCTTTGCAAACAAAATAGCCTGCAATGAATTATACGACTTATCTTTTCGACTTTGATTACACTCTCGCTGATTCATCACGCGGTATTGTCACTTGTTTCCGGATTGTACTTACGCGACACGGATATATGGAAGTGACAGATGACGAAATAAAGCGTACTATCGGTAAAACCTTGGAAGATTCTTTTTCTATTCTCACCGGAGTGACGGATTCTACACAACTAGCAGGCTTCAAAGAAGAATACCGTAAAGAAGCTGATACACATATGACCGTAAATACAGTCCTTTTTCTTGAGACTAAGTCTGTATTGGTGGCATTGAGAGATTCGGGGGCACGTATAGGTATTATATCTACTAAATATCGTTATCGTATCAAAGAACTGTTAGATCAACATTTCCCTTCCAACTTTATAGACATCATAGTGGGTGGTGAAGATGTAAAAGCCGCTAAACCATCACCCGAAGGTCTATTATTTGCCATCAAACAATTACATGTCACCAAAGCCGAAACACTATACATCGGTGACAGTACGGTAGATGCCCAAACCGCTAAGTCCGCTGATGTAGACTTTGTAGGTGTACTACATGGTATGACTACAGCCGAGGAATTACAGCAATATCCTCATAAGAAAATAATGAATAGTCTGGAAGAGTTGTTGGAAAAGGAACCCCTAACCGAGCAAAGAACTCAAGTAAAAAATTCCAAGCCAAACCAGAACCTTAAAAAAGTAATTTTAATTTTGACCTTTATCTCTATATTCCTAGCTATAATAGCTATTTATATATTCAAACCATTTTTATAGTAGACCGTTATTTTATCAATAAAAACGAGAAAAAACATTTGCACATTTCAAATAAAAGAGGTAATTTTGTGCCCGATTATTCCGCACCGGGTTTAATTAAGTGTATTCTAAGTGATTAGAGACCACCCGACGGAGCTAACTTATACATTATATATAAGAAATGTACGCAATTGTAGAAATCAACGGTCAGCAATTCAAAGCAGAAGCTGGCAAAAAGCTGTTTGTACACCACATCCAGAATGCAGAAAACGGTGCAACAGTAGAGTTTGACAAGGTTCTTTTGGTAGACAAAGACGGCAACATCACCGTAGGTGCTCCCACAGTAGAGGGTGCAAAGGTTGTTTGCCAGGTCGTATCAAACATGGTAAAAGGCGATAAAGTTCTTGTTTTCCACAAGAAAAGAAGAAAAGGTTATCGTAAGTTGAACGGTCACCGTCAACAATTCACAGAGTTAACAATTACAGAAGTAGTAGCTTAATCAATTAAAACAGTAAGAAGAAATGGCACATAAAAAAGGTGTCGGTAGTTCTAAGAACGGCCGCGAATCAGCAAGTAAGAGATTAGGCGTTAAGATATTTGGTGGCGAAGCTTGTAAAGCAGGTAACATCATCGTTCGTCAAAGAGGTACTGAATTCCATCCGGGTAACAATATCGGTATGGGTAAGGACCATACTCTTTTCGCTTTAGTAGACGGAACTGTACAGTTCAAAGTAAGCAAGGAAGATAGACGTTATGTATCTGTAATTCCTGCAGAAAGCGCAGAAGCATAAGTTTCCGTAACAGACAAAAGAAAACGGGATGCAATCTTGAAGATTGTATCCCGTTTTCTTTTGTCCCTATATTCATATTCCCTCCCAAACAAATCCATTCAAATACTCATAATACATCAATAAGGCTATAAACAAATAATTTATCTCAATATCGGAATATAGCTTCTCTTATTTTTATATATCTTTGTGGTCGCAAAACGGAGTATTATAAAAAACAAGTATAAGATATGCTTACCATCAAACAAATTACAGAAAACACCGACGCGGTAATTCGCGGACTGGAGAAAAAGCACTTCAAGAATGCTCAGGAAACCATTGAAAAAGTGCTGGAAACTAACAATAAAAGACGCAATACTCAAACAATCTTAGATAAAAATCTATCGGAGGTAAACGTACTTTCCAAATCCATAGGACAGTTAATGAAAGAAGGCAAGAAAGAAGAGGCAGAAGTTGCCAAAAATCGTGTTGCCGAACTGAAAGAGAGCAATAAAACTTTGCAAACCGAAATGGATGGAGCTGCAACCGATTTACAGAACTTGCTTTATACCATCCCTAATATTCCATACGACAGTGTACCCGAAGGTATCGGTGCGGAAGACAATGTCATAGAGAAAATGGGAGGTATGGAAACAGAACTTCCCAAAGATGCGTTACCCCATTGGGAGTTGGCCAAGAAATATGATCTGATAGACTTTGACCTAGGTGTAAAAATTACAGGGGCAGGTTTTCCTGTTTATAAAGGTAAAGGGGCACAGTTACAACGTGCACTCATCAACTTCTTTCTGGACGAGGCTCGTAAATCCGGTTACACGGAAATTATGCCGCCTACCGTAGTAAATGCAGCTTCCGGTTATGGTACAGGCCAGCTTCCTGACAAAGAAGGCCAGATGTATCATTGCGAAGTAGACGACCTATATTTAATTCCGACCGCAGAAGTTCCTGTTACCAACATATATCGTGATGTAATCTTGGACGAAAAGCAATTGCCGATCAAGAACTGTGCATACACTCAATGTTTCCGTCGCGAAGCAGGCTCTTACGGAAAAGATGTACGCGGATTGAACCGTCTGCACGAATTTTCCAAAGTAGAATTAGTACGTATCGACAAACCGGAACATTCCAAACAATCCCATCAAGAAATGCTTGACCATGTTGAGGGTTTGCTCCAGAAATTAGAATTACCCTACCGTATCCTCCGCCTTTGTGGTGGTGATATGAGTTTCACTGCAGCCCTTTGTTTCGACTTTGAGGTTTATTCCGAAGCTCAGAAACGCTGGTTAGAAGTTAGCTCCGTATCCAATTTCGATACTTATCAAGCTAACCGTCTGAAATGTCGTTATCGTACAGCAGAAAAGAAAACAGAACTTTGCCACACATTGAATGGTTCTGCATTAGCTCTGCCACGTATCGTAGCCGCGTTGCTTGAAAACAATCAAACTCCGGAAGGTATCCGTATCCCGAAAGCATTAGTTCCATATATGGGATTTGAAATGATTGATTAGAAGAATTCAACCTGTCATATTTTAGACGCGAGTTATACAAAATAAAAATACAGTCTTAATAAAAGAAGTCTGTAAATTTTGTATAGTTCGCGTTTTATTTTATTACTACATTCCTCCCCGACCCATTCTTTTTCCCTTCACATTTTTTGTTATTACCAAATAAGCCGTATCTTTGCAAAATCTATCAATCTGAAAGAAATAACGTAATTATACCAACAAAATTATTAGATAATGAATAAAATCATTAACAAAGAACATTTTTCAGAAAAGGTCTTTAAATTAGTAATTGAAGCACCGCTAATCGCCAAATCACGCAAAGCAGGACACTTTGTCATCGTACGTGTAGGCGAAAAAGGTGAACGTATGCCGTTGACAATTGCAGCTGCCGACTCGGTAAAAGGAACTATCACTTTGGTTGTTCAAGAAGTAGGATTGTCATCTACCCGTCTATGTGAGCTGAATGAGGGTGATTACATAACAGACGTTGTTGGTCCGCTGGGACAAGCTACGCATATCGAAAACTTCGGAACCGTAGTTTGTGCCGGAGGTGGTGTAGGCGTGGCACCGATGCTTCCTATCGTACAAGCATTAAAAGCTGCCGGCAATCGGGTAATCACAGTATTGGCAGGCCGGAACAAGGAACTGATTATCCTTGAAAAAGAAATGCGTGAAAGTTCTGACGAGGTAATCATCATGACCGATGACGGTTCTTACGGCCGTAAAGGTTTAGTAACCGAAGGTATAGAAGACGTTATCAAACGCGAAAAGGTTGATAAATGTTTCGCTATCGGCCCTGCCATTATGATGAAGTTCGTTTGTTTACTAACTAAGAAATATGAAATTCCTACAGAAGTATCACTGAATACAATCATGGTAGACGGTACGGGGATGTGTGGCGCCTGTCGTATCACCGTAGGTGGAAAGACCAAGTTTGTTTGTGTGGATGGTCCTGAATTTGACGGACATCAGGTTGATTTTGACGAAATGTTAAAACGTATGGGAGCTTTCAAGAGCATCGAGCGTGAAGAAATGCACAAACTGGAAGAAGAGCCACAATCTACCTGCCAGATTACCGGAGAATCGCTGCAAACTATTGACGACAAAAGCCGCAATGCAACCTGGCGTCAAGAGTTACGCAAATCAATGAAACCCAAAGAACGTACGGCTATACCCCGTGTTGAAATGAACGAACTGGATGCAGAATATCGCTCACACAGTCGTAAAGAAGAAGTAAATCAAGGATTGACAGAAGAACAGGCCTTAACAGAAGCCAAACGTTGTTTGGATTGCGCCAACCCAGGTTGTATGGAAGGATGCCCTGTCGGTATTGATATTCCTCGCTTTATCAAAAACATCGAACGTGGCGAGTTCCTTAAAGCAGCCCAAACACTGAAAGAGACAAGTGCATTGCCTGCTGTTTGTGGTCGTGTTTGCCCGCAAGAGAAGCAGTGCGAATCTAAATGTATCCATCTGAAGATGAACGAAAAACCGGTAGCTATCGGTTATCTGGAACGTTTCGCTGCCGATTATGAACGGGAAAGCGGACAAATCTCCATACCGGAAATCAAGGAGAAAAATGGTATCAAAGTAGCTGTAGTCGGTTCAGGACCTGCCGGTCTGTCTTTTGCCGGAGATATGGCAAAATATGGATATGATGTTACCGTATTCGAGGCATTGCACGAAATCGGCGGTGTTCTGAAATACGGTATTCCCGAATTCCGTTTGCCCAATAAGATTGTAGACGTTGAAATCAATAATCTCGCCCAAATGGGTGTAAAGTTCGTCAAGGATTGTATCATCGGCAAAACAGTGAGTGTGGAACAACTTGAAGAAGAAGATTTCAAAGGTGTTTTTGTCGCTTCAGGCGCAGGATTACCTAATTTTATGAATATTCCCGGCGAGAATTCCATAAACATCCTGTCTTCCAACGAATATCTGACACGTGTCAATCTGATGGATGCCGCCAGCGAAGACTCTGACACTCCCGTTCCTTTCGGAAGACGTGTAGCTGTTATCGGTGGCGGTAACACAGCAATGGACTCCGTACGTACTGCACGACGTCTCGGTGCAGAACGTGCCATGATTATCTACCGCCGTTCAGAAGAAGAAATGCCAGCACGAATCGAAGAAGTAAAACATGCTAAAGAGGAAGGTGTAGAGTTCCTGACACTGCATAATCCGATAGAATACATTGCGGATGAACAAGGGAAAGTAAAACAAGTCGTTTTACAAAAAATGGAACTTGGCGAACCGGATGCATCCGGACGCCGTAGTCCTGTGCCTATCCCGGGAGCAACTGAAACTGTTGATATCGATCTTGCCATTGTCAGCGTAGGCGTATCACCCAACCCGATTGTACCAAGTTCTATTAAAGGTCTGGAGTTAGGGCGTAAAGGAACAATTGCCGTGAACGACAATATGCAATCATCCATTCCGACAATTTATGCAGGTGGTGACATTGTCCGTGGTGGCGCAACTGTAATCCTTGCCATGGGTGACGGACGAAAAGCTGCTGCCGCAATGAATAAGCAATTAAAGAAATAAACAACAAAAGCGTATATCCCTCTATACAAACAAAAACCCCGCCTGCTACACTCTTGTACAGACGGGGTTTCTTTTTTGTATATTTCTCCAAAGACTTTACTTCACCACCTTATTTGTTACCGGATCTGGGAAAATCACTGTCGGTTTAAACGATTTGGCTTCTTCAAAATCCATCAATGCATAAGACATGATAATAACGATATCATCCGGTTGAACCTTACGAGCTGCAGCACCATTCAAACAAATCTTACCCGAACCGCGTTCACCTTTAATTATATATGTTTCAAAACGTTCGCCATTATTATTGTCGGCAATGTAAACCTTTTCACCGGCAATCATATTGGCTGCATCCATCAAATCCTCATCAATCGTGATGCTACCCATATAATTCAGGTTAGCTTCCGTGACGCGGGCACAGTGAATTTTCGACTTCAACACTTCAATCATCATAAGATTAGCTCTTTTTGAGGGTTATTATTCTTTGTATTTGATATTATCAATCAAACGAACATCTCCACAGAACACCGTGATACATCCCACAGCATAAGTAGTATCTTCCCAATTGGCAATTCTCTGCAAAGTATTGCCATCCACCAATTCGAAATACTCCAATCGCAAACCGGGAGCGGCCGCAATGGCATCTTCCACAAACTTCTGTGTCTCAGCCACCGTATGCGAAGTCGCAAAGGTACGACTTTCAAATAAAGTCTGCGATATTTTTAAAGCATTTTTACGTTCTTCAGTAGACAAAAGGGCATTGCGGCTACTCAAAGCCAAACCATCCTTCTCACGAACAATAGGACAACCCACAATCTCCAAAGGAAATTTCATCTGGCGAACCATTTCACGGATAATAGCCAATTGTTGAAAATCCTTCTCTCCGAAATATGCGCGATCGGGACGCACCGCATCAAACAGTTTACTCACAATCTGGCAAACTCCATTGAAATGTCCGGGACGAAATATTCCCTCCATCACTGTATCTAACGGAGCGTAACTGAACTGTCTGGTATCCGGTTCCGGATACATCTCCTCAGCAGAAGGCGCAAAGACAAAAGCGGTTCCACATTCTTCCAATAAACGGCAATCAGCTTCCAATGTACGAGGATACTTCACCAAATCATTCTTGTCATTAAACTGAGTCGGGTTTACAAAAACACTTACCACAGCGACGTCATTCTCTGCCACACAACGTTTCACCAATGAGGCATGACCGGCATGCAAGGCTCCCATCGTAGGTACCAGACCTACCTTTTTACCCTGGGCTCTCAAAGTCGAAAGTCCGGCCTGCAAGTCCTTGATAGTATGTACTATTTTCATTTTAAATTGGTTGTATAATAACTTAGTTATTTGCAAAAGCGGTGCAAAATAAACCATTATTTACCATATAAAGAAGAAATATCATAAATTTATGCAAAAGTTAGTACTTGCGAGAGTAATCGCCCTTCCTCATTTATACCTGATAAACAAGCGGTTAACAATTCATAAGGAATTATAAGCAAGGTCTGCTTGCTTTATTGCCCGATTTTTTTTATATCTTTGCAGAATAATTGAGAACATTGTTATTATGACAAAAGCGAACAAGGTATTATTTATAACACAAGAAATTACCCCTTACGTTTCAGAAACCGAAATGTCCCTTGTGGGCAGAAATCTGCCTCAGGCAATTCAAGAAAAAGGCAGAGAAATCAGAACATTTATGCCCAAATGGGGAAACATCAATGAACGCAGAAACCAGCTGCATGAAGTGATACGTCTCTCCGGCATGAATCTTATCATCGATGATACCGACCACCCGCTGATTATTAAAGTAGCTTCCATTCAATCTGCACGTATGCAGGTCTATTTCATTGATAATGATGACTATTTCCAGAACCGCCTGCAGGTTACCGATGAAAATGGTGTTGAATATGAAGACAATGACGCGCGTGCCATCTTCTACGCTCGTGGCGTTCTGGAAACGGTAAAAAAACTCCGTTGGTGTCCGGATGTTATCCACTGCCATGGTTGGATGACGGCTTTAGCCCCCTTGTACATCAAGAAAGCCTATAAAGATGAACCTTCTTTCAGAGATGCAAAAGTTATCTTTTCGCTCTACGATAATGATTTCAAGCAATCTTTCCATCCTGATTTTACCAGTAAATTGATGCTGAAAGGTATTACCAAGAAAGATATTGCCAATTTGAAAGAACCGATTAACTATACCGCTCTCTGCAAACTAGCTATTGACTTCTCTGACGGTGTAATTCAGCAAAGCGAACATATCAACGAAGAAGTCCTGGAATACGCCCGCAAATCAGGAAAATTAATTTTGGATTATCAATCTCCCGAGAATTTCGCAGATGCCTGCAACGACTTCTACGACAAGATTGGGGAAATAGAACAATAATAAATTGATTCAAGACAAAAAATTATGAAAGTAAGATATCTGGGAATATTGCTTTTGGCATTCCTGACTCTCTTTAGTTGTGATGACAACACCGGAACACTGGGCATGGGTATGTTACCCGATTCAGATGGTATTAAAGCGGAAACTACAACTTTTAATGTAATAACCAACTCCTATCCCGCAGGGAGAGTCTATGCCAAAACGAGTACCGGTTATGTAGGAAAGTTCACCGATACTTCTGCTGATAAGTTTGGCAATTACGAAGCCAGTTTCCTTACTGAGTTGAACTGTACGGACAACTTCACATTTCCGGAAGTATATAATGACAAGACTCATACGGGTATCATGGCCGGTGATACAGTCGTTTCCATCCAATTGGCAATTTACTATTCAACCTGGTTTGGAGATTCGCTGAATGCATGTAGAATTGGCGTATATGAACTGGATAGTAAACTTGATAAAAATCGTTATACCGATATTGACCCGACAGAATATTACGGCAACAAAGAAGTCAAGCCTAATTTTAAAACGGGTTATTTCAATCTGCATAAAGCATATACGGCATACGACACGTCCGTGCCCGACTCCGTAAGAAATGCGACAGATTCAAACAACAATAAGATTTTCTACCCTAATATCACACTTCCATTAGATACCGTATACGGCAATGAGATATTACATCTGAGCAGAAAGCATCCTGAATATTTTGCCAATTCGGAGGCTTTTATCAACAACGTATTGAAAGGTGTATATATCAAAACCGATTATGGTGACGGAACAATCCTTTATGTAGATCAAGTAGCTTTGCAGATGCAATTCCGTTTTCACTATGTAGACGACTCCGGTGCAAAACTTCTGAAAAAAGACGGAACGGATTCATTATATTATAGTATGGCTACTGTATTTGCTTCCACAAAAGAAGTAATTCAAGCCAATCAATTTAAAAATTCAGATTTACTTGAGGAACGAATAAAGGAAGAGGGGCATACTTATCTTAAATCTCCTGCCGGAATATTCACGCAAGCTACCATGCCTTACGATCAGATACATGATGCACTTACGAACGACACGCTTAATGCCGTGAAACTGACTTTCACTAATTACAATCAAGAAACCAGTAATAAGTTTAGTATGAGTGCTCCGGAAACTGTCCTATTACTCCGCAAGAAAGATTTAGCTACCTTCTTTGAGGATAATAAGCTCACAGACAATATAACTTCATTTATTGCTACTCACAATAATGTTGCAACCAACCAATATACGTTTAGGAATATTGCCCGTTTAGTAACAACCTGTATCAACGAAAAGAAAGCAGCTAAACAAACAGCAAAAGAAAAAGCCGGTGCCGCTTGGGACGAAGAGAAGTGGGAAAAAGAAGTATGGGCAGTGGAAAATAAGGATTGGGATAAAGTATTGCTTGTTCCTGTCAGTGTAACTTACGATACATCCAACCAAAGTAATCCAACAATGACTGGAATTCAAAATGATTTAAAACCCGCTTACACCAAATTACAAGGAGGAAATCCGGAAAAAGGGGGTAGTTATCTGGAACTAGAAGTTACCTATACAAGTTTCAACAAATAATTCTCATATCCTCATCATCAATAAAAAAGTCTCCCGCCCTTAAAAATGGAGCGGGAGACTTTTTTATTGCATAATCACGACTTTCTTATGCCTCTTTCTTTGCAACCTGTTTCTTTGCTACCGGCTTCTTCGTTGCAGGTTTCTTTGCAACAGTAGCCTTTGCCGGTGCTTTAGTTTCTTTTTTCTTTTCCGTTACCTTCTCTTTATCCAACTTACTCTGGGCCTTTTCCAGTTCTTTATGTAACTCTTCGATTTCATCACCCTGATTTTTGATAGTAGTCAACAAAGCATTCAATTCTTCATTATCAATATCCACCGGATAAAGAGAATCAACCCGTTTGATGAAATCACCCAAAATATTCATATAATTAGTAAAGGCATCGTAAGGAGATTCATAAATGCCACGATTTAAACCTACACCACTATTCTTGGTCGTCATGAAACGGAAATTATTACTTGCCTGCAAATAATCCCAGTCTTGCTTGATACGGCGGTCATCGCAGAGATGTACACGTTCAGCCACACTATATAATTTATTGAAAGCTTCACGTTGCATTACGTTACCCAACCAACAACTGGTATCTCTTTCTTCGTCCACCCAAGACATCGGATACGGCACATCCAATGCAGAAACCGACTTCAACTTCGTAACAATCTCTGTCGGAGTAGAGAACGTAATGCCCTTTTCCTTAGCACATACCGGCAATGCTTTCAAGAACTCCAGGATATTGGAAGACAAAGGCTGAGACATACCCAGTGCACAAAGTTCCATAAAAATATTAATGACCTGTTCTTCCTGGGGTAATGCATCAATCCAACTGATATACTTATCGGCAAACAAAGGATATTCGTTCCATTCAGAATTGGAGAAACGCAAACTGATATCATCGGACAACTTGAAATCGCGCAACAACAACTTCAAATTAGAATTCATATTACAATGATATACATAATGCGGGCTCTTCCAACCCAACACATGCTTGGCACCTTCAGTCAGCATACCTTTGAACCCCATACTGGCCACGACAGCTCCAATTTCATCATTATAAATCAAACTGGAGTTACGGAATACCTTCGGAGCCTTGCCAAACATTTGCTTCATCTTTGCACTCTGACGCATCACTTCTTCCTTGAAACAATCTTCGTTAGCCAAAGAAGAAAGGCCGTGAGAATAAGGTTCAGCCAAGAATTCGCAACAGCCCGTATCGTTCAGCTGATGCAACAAGTCAACAACAGCAGGAGCATGAATCTCAAGCTGTTCCAATGCTACACCAGAAATTGACAAAGCAACTTTAAACGCACCTCCCGAATTCTTCACCATCTCGATAAGCGTACTCAGAGCAGGTATGTAAGAACGTTCAGCAACTTCATTGATGCTGGTTTCGTTGGTATAATCATCATAATAATAATGATTAGTACCTATATCAAAGAAACGATAACGTTTCAGATGTATAATTTGATGTATTTCAAAATAAAGACAGATCGTTCTCATTTTCAATTATTGTTTTGTTATTTACCATAGTTTCTTAACACATCCTCATAGAGGGCACGGATTTTCAGACCGACTTTTTCCCAAGTAATTCCATCCACTTCTTTTTTACCTTCCTCCTGTAGATAATGGAAGAGAGACGGATTGTTACAGATGGAGTAGATAGCATCCGCCATAGCGTGAATATCCCAATAATCGGTCTTAATCACCTTATCAAGGATCTCACCACACCCCGACTGTTTAGATATGATCGAAGGAGTTCCACATTGCATAGCTTCCAGTGGAGCAATACCGAAAGGTTCGGAGACAGAAGGCATAACGAATACATCACTATTCTTATAAACTTCATATACTTGTTTACCTTTCATAAAACCCGGGAAATGGAAACGATCGGCAATACCTCTCTCAGCAGCCAAATTAATCATGGCGTCGAGCATATCGCCCGAACCCGCCATTACAAAACGGATATTACGTGTACGTTGCAACACCATTGCAGCAGCTTCCACAAAATACTCCGGTCCTTTCTGCATAGTGATACGTCCAAGGAATGTCACTACCTTCTCTTTAGAATGTTCCGGACGAGGAATATCCTGATATTCCTGTGAAAGCGGATAAACAGCGTTATGCATGGCAAACACCTTTCTCGGATCCTGATGATACTCATTGATAACCGTACGGCGGGTCAGTTCGGATACGCACATAATGCAGTCGGCATAATCCATACCATTTTTCTCCATAGAGTAAACCGTAGGATTGACTTTTCCACGTGAACGGTCAAAATCTGTAGCATGAACATGTATGCAGAGCGGTTTACCACTCACCATCTTGGCATGTACGCCGGCAGGATACGTCAACCAGTCGTGAGCATGAATGATATCAAACTCCTGTTGGCGCGCCACAACCCCGGCAACTACAGAAAAATTATTAATTTCCTCATGCAGGTTTCCCGGATAACCACCGGCAAACTCCATACAACCAAGATCATTGACGTGCATATAAGAAAAATCAGCATAAATATGATCACGCAGAGAATAATAGTCTTCCGGCGTCATGCAATTACACAAACGCGATTGCAGATAATTATAATCAGGATCACGCCAAACGATAGGTACCTGGCTCATACTGATTATCTTCAGGAACTTTTCTTCATCTCCACAAGGCTTGGGCATACAAAACGTAATATCCATATCACCCTGCAAACTCAGTCCTTTAGTAATACCGTAAGAGGCAACTGCAAGACCACCATATATTTTGGGAGGAAATTCCCATCCAAACATTAAAACTTTCATCTTCATTCCCTCCTCTCTTATGAATTATAATACTTAGATAACAACTTCAAAATACGTAGTATTTCTGCTATATTCATGGCAAACGACACTGCCCCACGTCCTTTGAAAGGAGGATTGCCATCGAACAGTTCTGGAAGCGAACTTATGCAGTGACTGGTCATTTCATCTTCAAACCCAATCAAGTAACGTTCTACAAAAGAAATACCGCTCATCTTATAAATACGCAAATAGGCCTCCATATAAAATCCCATCAGCCACGGCCAGGCCGTACCCTGATGATAAGCGTAATCCCGTTGAATTTGGGGACCGACATAATTCGGATTATATCCACCACTCTTAGGACTCAACGTACGCAAACCTTTCGGTGTGAGCAATTCTTTCGTCACGATATCGAGCACTTGCTTCTTCTGTGCCCTATCCAACGGAGAATAATCGAAAGCAACGGCAAATATCATATTCGGACGAACACTCCAATCCATCATATAACCATCTACATAGTCAAACAGATAACCGTATTCATTACGGAAGACCTCCACAAATGATTTTCCGGTAATCTCAGCCTGCGCATCCAGTTCATCTGCAAGAATTGTGTTTTCACCTTCACGTACCATATCTGCAACGAAGCGCAAAGCATTATACCACAGAGCATTCACCTCTACAATATATCCGGTGCGAGGAATTACCGGACGCCCGTTAGCTGTAGAATTCATCCATGTTACGGCTTTCTCCGTTCCATTGGTATAAAGCAAACCGTTCTCATGCAAGAAAAGGTTATCATGTTTGCGACCACGAATATAATCCATGATATCTTCCAGCAACTTGCCATATTTCAGGCGGCATTGGCTACGGGAAGTTTCCTTCGCATACTGCTGCAACGCCCATACGGCCCATAGCAATACATCAGGATGCTCCATTTCATAAATCTTATATCCTACCGGTTTGTCTTCTATGAAATCACGTATAGCCTTTTCCGCTGTTTTCATAACATCTTCAAACTCATCTTGTTCGTCTACAGCCAGAGTTAAACCCGGCAGGGAGATAAACAAGTCACGGGCACGACATTTAAACCAGGGATATCCCGCAAGTATATAATGCTCCTCACCTTGTTTGTTGTGGAACTGATGCGCAGAATTTTTTAAACAGTGGTAAAAGCTGTCACGCGGTGTCCGGTCGGCCACTTCCGCTTCAAACGTCTGTTTCAACTTGCGTGGGGAAGTTTCGGAAATACCGGCAGAGAAGACGATGCTTTCACCTTTCTTGATATCTACCTCAAAGTAACCGGGCACATACAGATCTTCATTGAAATCATACCCGCGTTCCTGTTCTTTAGGATATTCGATGCCCCGATACCAGTTGGGTTCAAAATGGAACTCATTCTTTTTATTCAACTGCATAAAAAGTTCCGGATATCCGGGGTACATACACGTCTTAATACCATTTTCCACTTCTTGATAATCACGGCTTGCCTGAGCATTTTCGTGCGTATATTCGCGTACACTGCGGAAAGCCAGGAAGGGCCGGAACCGGAGGGTTGTTGCAGAATGAGCGTCGACCAAGGTATAACGTATCAAAATCCGGTTCTCATGATGTACAAAGATTTTCTCTTTACGGAGGATAACACCTCCTACACGGTAAGTTGTAGCCGGGATTTGTTCACAATCGAATTCGCGGATATATTTATGTCCGTTCGGACTAAAATGATTTCCTTGATACTTATGTAATCCCAGATTAAACTCCGCACCGTGCTGAATTACCGTTTCATCCAAAGAAGACAGCAGCACATGGTTTTCATCATCCAGGTTTGGTACAGGTATCACCAACAAACCGTGATATTTGCGTGTGTTACAATCTACAATTGTTGTACAATGATAAGCACCCGATTTATTAGTCCGAAGTATCTCCCTTGGCAAAGATTCTTCCAGATTAATCATCAGGGTCTTGTCAAATCGTAAATAACTCATAGTTGTGCATTATTTAAAGGTTAATTATTCAGGTCATTGTGCGCTACAAACCCTGTAGCGATGCCCAAAAATACGAATTAAAGCCTACACGCAAAATAAAAAGTCAGTTTTTTTTCGTTTTTCAAATAAATAATTCGTAGCATTGTGCGAAAATAATTAATCCTTGTACAATATATGAAGCATGACCTTCAACGAATAGTTCTGGCAGCGGTCATTCCGCTTTTTCTGCTCCTCATCTTATATATACTGAAATTTATGGAAATAGGTATGGACTGGGATTTTACCCGATTAGGAGTATATCCTATGGAGAAGCGCGGAGTGTTCGGAATTTTTGCACACCCGCTTGTCCATAGCAGTTTCAGACATCTTTTTGCCAACACAATCCCATTGTTTTTTCTGTCTTGGTGCCTGTTTTACTTTTACCGTCACCTCGCACCTTACATTTTTTTTACCATCTGGACAGGTTGCGGGCTTCTTACTTTTCTTATAGGCAAACCCGGATGGCATATCGGTGCAAGCGGTATCATCTATGGGCTGGCGTTTTTTCTGTTTTTCAGCGGGTTATTGCGTAAACATGTTCCACTCATAGCCATATCCCTTTTGATTACTTTCCTTTATGGAGGATTGGTGTGGAACATGTTTCCACAGTTCGCCAAAGTGACCACCTCCTGGGAAGGGCATCTCAGCGGAGCGATAGCCGGCACCCTTTGCGCACTGGCATTCATGGGACACGGGCCTCGACGTCCCGATCCTTTTGCAGACGAAGAGGATGAAGAAAACAATGAAAACGAATCTTCCGGAAAAGAAGAGTCCGATAATGGGTTGAAAGGAGACAATAACGTTGAATAGCCTATTTGTCTTTTAAGCTTAATCTGTTCTCCATAAGTGGACACTCCCGTTCCCATTAAGAGAAACGGTAGTTCCCATTGATAGAAACGGCAGTTTCCATGGTAGGGAACGAGCGTTTCCATTAAGGGAAATTGTCGTTCCCCACAATAGGAAACGAGTGTTCCCATTAGGGGAAACGGACTCAATCAATGACAAAAATGGGAAAGGCCTCACGGTCTCTCCCACTCCACGTTCGTTTATCAAATCTATCCAGTGTTTGATAATAAGGTTAGAAGTCTTGTAGTGTTAATCTAATTATTAAATCTATTATAATTGCCTAATGAAAACTGATACTATATTCTATTTATTACTTCGCTTCTTCAAATATAACTTATAGTTTTCCTGTACATATTTTTCGTCATCATACGTCCAATTCTCATTACGATATCCGATAGCCTTATATAGCTTACCCAAATACTCATCTTCTTTTTGCTTCCCTCTCTTGGTAAAGAAGCATTTAAAGTACATGTCCGGACGGTTCTGTTTGGAAACGTAGATTCCAGTACAATATGGATACTTTCCCTGATAAGGTTGTTCCAAAGGAATTGTGCAAACATGAACAGAGTCGGCATTGAAGAACTTCTTGGCGTCGTCACTACTCAAGATAATGACACGCTCCTCGAATTCACGAACAGCACTCTCCTGCAATATACCGTCTTTTCCTATACATCCCAAATCTCCATATATCAACCGCTTGATATTTATCATTTTAATTTTATTCTTAGGAAAATAGGTAAGTCCTATTTCCGGATACATAATCATACAATCGGCATCTTTCGATCTGAAAATGAAATTGTAGCTTAGAGTAGAAGATTTTTTTCCACATGGACTCCAATAGATAGATGTATGTAAATCCGTAAATCCTTTCGGACGTTTCCATGAGATATCATATACTTTAGACAGATAGTCGGAATAAACAGAAAAAAACAATCTGCCATTTTGAGCGCAAACATGTTCTATTACATTTACAAACAGCAACAGAAATACTATTTTTGATAATTTTCTCCAGATACGATGCATCGTCAATCTGATTACCTCTTATTCTTTCTATTATTATACCTCAACAGTGCTTCCAGATAATAATAATCCGCATATACCAAAGGAACATCTATCTCACTTGAATGAGGGATGCTGCCTACACTGTGCATTAAAACAAAGTTGCAATTTGTACCTGGCTCCGCCAAGTATGCCGGAGAAGACAAACTTTTCAATATGTGTTCTGCAGCTTGTTCATACTTTCCTCCGCCGTCCACATAATCTGCCAATTCCAAGAATGCAGAAGCTGCAATTGCCGCTGCCGATGCATCACGGGGAATTATCTTGAAAGCCTGCGGATCATAATTCCAATCGGGTACATAACCGTCTTGACCGGCATTAAAATCCCAATATGGTACTCCGTCTTCGGGTAAATTAGGATGGTTCAACCAGAAGTCGGCGGCATGTATCGCCATATTCAGGAAATCATGTCTTTGAGTCTCACGATAAGCCATTGTATAACCATAAATAGCCCATGCCTGTCCGCGCGCCCATGTTGAATTATCAGAAAATCCCTGACAAGTGGCCTGGTGAAGCACTCTGCCAGTTGTTTCGTCATAATTAACCACATGATAGGTACTGTAGTCTTTACGGAAATGGTTAAGGGCTGTCGTTTCAGCATGCTTGTTGGCAATCCCGGCATAAATAGAATCACCGGTTACCTTGGAAGCAAAATAGAGCAACTCCAGGTTCATCATATTATCTATAATCACCGGGTAAAACCACTCATCCTTTCCGTTCCAAGCCTTCCGGTAATTCCATGACTCGATGCAACCTATCTTTTCATTGAAACGGGTACATAACGAACGGGCAGATTCCAACAAAATCTCTTTGTATGCCTCATTACCTGTCAATCTATAACCATTTCCAAAACTACAATACATTAAAAAGCCTATATCATGATGATTGGTTTGTGTCTTCAAGGATTCAAGCGCTTCCGTCCATTTCACGGCGGCATCCTTCCATTTTTTGTCATCCTCATACTCATACATATACCATAGACATCCCGGATAGAAACCTTCGGTCCAATCATTTTTATGGGTAACCCTCAAGTTTCCATTACGGTCTATTGTACGGGGATACCCGGTAGGTTCGGGAAGTTCACTCAATTGTGCGGATAACTGTTGCTCTGCCCTTGCAAAGCCATTCACTACGAAATCGGCTTCTTGCTTGTTCCCCTTACACGAAAAAAGGAATGCCCCCAAGCATACAATGCTCATCAATCTTATTCTCATAATTTCTTTCATTATTTATCATTAGTCCATACCCGAACATAATCAAAACGGGCTTCACTTAGCCAAGAGTCAGCAGGCTTTCCCTTAAAGTCACCCTGACCGCTAAAAGTTGCCACTGTGGATAAATAAAGAAATTCTTCCACCCGAGGAACCCACTTTTCATCAAACTCAGCCATAAATTCTCCGTCATAGTATATCTTTACACTCTTCTCATTCCATAAAACACCCCACACATGATATCCTTGAAACACACCGGGAGTAGCATAGCGGAAGTTCTTCTCTTGATGGTCGGCACCATAACCGTCTATATGGATAGTAGAAATCACCTCATCTGCCAGATACGCAGACTCGAAGACATCAATTTCAGCACCGTCATTACCTGTACCATCGACTTTACTCATTGAATTGCTTTGCAACCAAAAGGCAGTCAGAGCCGCCGAGTTCATGTCCGCCAATTTAATCCGCGCTTCTGCATAACCATATTTCATGTAATACTTTCCATTGGAATAGACGGAACTGCAATGCATCACATCTTCACCTACCTTTGTCACTTTCAAGACCAAGTCTCCATCAGCCTCTACCACATTCTCCGGTTTGAAAAACCATTCCTTAATACCTAAGTTCGGACGCGAACCTCTCGATTCATCCTTAATTACCCATTTATTGAAATCGACTCTGTTGTCATTGAACTCATCGCTGAAAGCCAACTTCCACCCTTTACCGATCAGAGTATTGACGGGAAGAGCATCCGAAGGAGTATCCACATCCACCCAAGGGGAAGTAGCCGACGCTTCCTCTCCGTGAGTATCGTTTCCACAAGAAATAACTATACAACATCCTATAAAGAGTGTACTCCAAAATAACTTCATAAATAATAATCAAATTAAGTTATAAAAAAACCACACCGGGACAACAGTTTACCGGTGTGGTCATTTTCTATTCTACATATATCAATTCCAACCCGGATTTTGCTTCAGATTACCATTCTTGAACAACTCTGTATTAGCAATCGGATAGAAGTATAACTTGTCTTCTATGGTACGAGATTCTAATGTCGCTTTCTTATAAGATATCTCGTCACCATTCTTCGTGATCTTTACAGCATAAATGTCCTTCGATTCATCCAACTCTTTCCAGCGGCGCAAATCCCAGAAACGATGTCCCTCGAAAGCCAGTTCCACACGGCGTTCATTCTTCACACGTTTCAAGAAATCGGTTGCAGACAAGTTGCCCGGCAAAGGCGGCATCTTTACACCTGTTCTACCACGCACTGCATTGACAGCCTCCAATGCACTCATGGCGCAATTGGCAGTTGTACGGTTAATATCTCCATAAGCATTGACCATAGCCTCCGCATAGTTCAGCAATACTTCAGCATAACGGAACAAAATCCAGTTATGATTAGTACTTGCCGAAGCTGAACCGGCATCAAAAGTAATACTCTTATCTACATACTTGCGCAAATAATAACCGGTAGTAGTGGCATTGGTCAAAGGAAGTCCGTTAGCGCCCCCTTCCCATATTTCTACGGCCTTGGTCGACGGCCATGCCATTCCGTTGTGAACAATTGTCAGATAAAAACGCGGATCTCTGTCTTTATAAGGGTTCGCACGCATGGCAGCATTGTTCCAATCGAAAGCGGTACCATTATTCATTTCAAAAGCACTTGCCAGGTTCTCCGTCGGACAAGTAGTGGTATTTCCACCAGTCACCCCTTTCGGGAAGTTGGCACTTTCAAAAGACGAACTTGTTCCGGTGGCACGTACCAAAATGACCTCTTTACTGTTGTAATTGGTCGCCCCAAACAGATTGGAGAATGATGCGTCCAAGTCAACTCCCAACTCTGATTTCTGTCCGATTATTTCATAGGCAGCTTCTGCAGCAGCTACCCATTTGCTATTATCGTTGCTTGTGTTATAAAGCGGACTTGCCGCATAGAGGGCTGCACGCGCTTTCAATGCCAAAGCTGTGGCTCTTGTTGCGTGTCCCTTTTCCGCTCCCGGCATATTAGCATAACTAACCGGAAGTTTACCGGCTATCGCGGCACATTCGGAGATTATAAAATCAAGAATTTGTCCGGCTGTAGCAGGCTCGGCAGCATTGGCCTCATCCATAGTCATCACTTTGGTTATTAAAGGCACATTCTGATACCGTCTTACCAATTCAAAGTAGAAGTAAGCACGCAAAAAGCGGATTTCATTTTCAAAGTTTGGATAGTTCACCATCCAGTCTTCGTAGTCATCACTATTTTCCCAAGTCTCAAACTTCAAACCTGTCAGGTTCTCCAGATAAAAATTTGCATCATGGATACCATTGTAATAAGTACTGAACTTATCATCTACCGTATAGTTGGCCGACCATGTGCCATTCACGAAACGTTGGATATCAGATGTTTCATAAATATGTACGGCATCATCCGTAGCTGCATCCAGCATAGCACCGTCAATATTACAAAAGTTTGAAGGCAGATAGCCGTAGGTATTCGTTACAAATTGCTTAACACGATTATAGCTTCCTCGGATCTCTTCCAAAGAGTAATAATCCGATTCATTGCAGTCCATAAAGTCACAGGACGTCAATAAACCTGCAAAGAGTAGTATTGTAAAAATTTTCTTTAATTTCATACGATTCAAAGTTTTAGAAAGATAAATTAAATCCGAAAGTATACTGAGTCATCGTAGGATGTTCTGCACCGATAGATTCCGGATCACGAAGATCAAGATTATCAATGCTGAACAAATCGTGTGCACGGGCAAAAAGCTTAGCACCCCCTAAGAAGCCAGTTTTCTTGAGCAATCTGGACGGGAAATTATAATACACCTCCAGTGTTCTCAATTTCAGATAAGAAGCATCGGCCACCCACATCGAATTCGTACTGTAGTTATTATCTGAACCGGAATAAGTCAGACGCGGTAATGTTCCGGTCGGGTTTGTTTCGCTCCAGCGATTTTCCCAATAATAGGTAGAAATTGTATTATTACTTACGATAGGACGGTAAAGACTCGGTGTGTTCAATATTTGGCTATAATTACCCACTCCCTGGAACAACGCATAAACACCGAAACCTTTATATTCAGCTCCTAAATCGAATGAATAATAAATCTCAGGACAAGTAGAATTATATCCCAACGGCACCTGGTCGTATGAGTCAACCCGGTTATCTCCATTCTGATCTTTGAACATCAAGTCACCCGGACGTACACTACCCAAATATTGTTTCACTTCGCGATTATCAATTTCTTCTTGCGACTGATAAATTCCTACAACTTCATATCCATAAATCTGCCCGATAGGACGTCCTGTACGTTTCAGATAATCATAAGGACGATATTCCTCATTCTGATTGATAATTTCATTGCGCGCAAAAGTAAATTGTCCGCCCAGATGATAAGAGAAATCACCTAATTTATCATCCCAGTTCAAAGCTACTTCTACTCCTTTATTATCTACAACACCATCGTTGATACTGGGAACAGACATACCGAATGTCTGAGAAATGGCACCACTGCCGGCTACCAGAATATCCGTGCGATGATCGTAGAAAGCATCCAAAGTCAAAGAAAGTTTATTCCACGCTCTGAAATCTATACCAACATTCAGTTTATGAGATTTTTCATAAGTCATATTATCAATACCTAATTGAGTAAACTTCATACCACTTGAAGAACTTGGGTTGGTAGTCCAGAAATAGTATGAGTTACCACTGCCATAAATATCCTGGAAAAGATTAACACCATAGTCCGCACGTCCGGAAATACCATAAGACGCTCTTACTTTCAACAGGTTCAACCAGTCATTCTTCATGAAGTCTTCTTCAGAAAGAACCCATCCGGCACCTACTGCCGGGAAAATTCCCCAACGTTTATCCGGATCAAGGATACTGGAAGCCGAACCGGACATTGTGAAGTCCAACAAATAGCGGTTGTCGTAAGCATAGTGTACGCTACCCACTATGTCCATAAAAGCACGTCCTGTATTCTGGTCTTTCGAGTTCTTCTTATCCATTGAATAAAGTAAAGTAGCATTCAGGTTATGCTTGTTCCATTGCTTCATATAATTAGTATATGCCTCCAAATTGAAGTGGGTCGTTACAGAACCTACACTCTTTGAAAAAGAAAGTGTTCCTTCATTTCGAAGTGTTGTATACCCTTTTTCACCAGTTGTCAAATCAATAGTGGCTGCTTCATAACCGAAGTTCTTCGTATTGTTATCCCAATAGGAAGCCGTATTGTCGATACCAACTTTGAAACCGGCCGACCATCCGGGAAGAATGGCAGACAAATCTTGTTTCAAATGCATATCGGCATACATGGCACGAGTTTGTGAACGGGCATACCCTCTGCCCGCAATCAAACCGACCGGGTTGTTGCTATAAGTTGTTGTACCCCCATAAATGCCTCTATCTGTCTTGACAGGGAAAGCGCCTGACGGAACCTGATACAATGCGGAGAAAATATTCCCTGTCGACTCTCCGGGACGATTATGCTCAGAGAAATTACCCAACAAGTTCAACTGTACGGTAGTGGTAGGAGTCACCGTAATATCCAGATTTGTACGGATATTCAAACGTGAATACTTAAATTGAGTAGAATAACCATCGGTTTCTTCCGTAGGTTTCAGAATACCGCGATTATCCAAAAAGTTCAACATTGTATAATAACGTACAAACTTACCACCCCCTTGTGCAGAGAAGTTCACATTATCTCCATAACTCATATTTCTCAATGATTCATCCATCCAGTCTACATTCGGGTAAACACTCGGATATGTCTGGTTTTTGAAAGCATCGAGTTCGGCCGAAGAATAACGAGGATCAAGTCCGTCATTTTTCATAGCCTCATTCAAGGCATTGGCATACGTATAACCATCTACAAAATCCGGTAAGTATTTAGGAGTAGCCATATTGAACTCATAAGAGAAATTAATACGGGGTGCCCCCATTGTTCCGCGTTTGGTTTTCACAAGTACCACTCCATTGGCACCGCGAATGCCATACAAAGCAGTGGCTACAGCATCTTTCAACACACTTACAGATTCAATTTCTTCTGAACTCAGTTCGTCAATAGACCGTTCAAAACCATCGACCAGGATGAGCGGAGTTTTGGAACTTGTAGTACCAAGTCCACGTATATACATAGTGGCTCCGTTTTCCCACACTGTACCGGCGTTTTGTAAAACCTGCAAGCCCGGAATTGTACCAAACAATTGGTTAGAAGGCTTGATACTGTTTTTATGTGAAAGGGCGTCATTAGTAGCTACAGAAATTGCACCTGTCACTTCCTGTGCGTCATAGGTAATAGTACGTCCCAATTCTATTGCCTCCCGGTTTTTATGAACCGTCAAAGTATCTTGTTGTGCCATCATACCACATGAACACAACACACCGGCTAATAGTATATTTAATCTTTTACTCATAATAATCTTCATTTCTAATTTTCAGAAATATTATTCCCAACCCGGATTTTGTACCAATCCGTATTGTTTGTTAACCTCGTCTGAAGGGAAAGCGCTTAGATACCAGATTGGAGAGAAACCACCGGCATTCCACCAAGCACGCTTTCTGTCTGAATTTGCAAGAGAGAAAGGTTCACAGATATAAGAACCGTCGTTTTTGTTTTTATAGACATTCAGGCCATGTAATGGTGTAGTGAACTTCTCTTCCATCTTCCAGCGAATTAAGTCGAAGAAACGTACTTCTTCATAACCAAATTCACAAGCACGTTCACGAAGCACGGCAGCACGGAACTGTTCCTGGTTCATTCCTTCCTTCAGTCCTCCCAAACCAACACGGGCGCGCACCTGATTGACATAGCTATATGCCGTAGAATTAGGACCTCGATGATACTCATTCAATGCTTCCGCATAAGTCAGATAAAGTTCGGCTATGCGCAAGAAAGGCCACTGAATGACATGTCCCTTCAGTTCCGCACCACGATCCAGTCCCCATTTCCGGCAAGCTATTCCGGTCTTCAGGCTCAATTTGTTCATGGCACCTATTTCCCAATCTCTTCCTGCAGGATAATTTTCCTTATCATCTGTCTTGGGAGCTGTCAAGCCCGCTGTTCTTCCTTGAAAAATATCACCATCCATCAGGAAAGTTTCGTTCAGACGGGGATCACGGTTGACAAAGGGATTTTTAGTATGTTCGGGATTATTCCAGTCAAAATCACTACCATCAGCCATAGGAAACATGTCGAAATATTCTTTGGTCGGATTGTAACCACCCCAACGGATAGCGTTCCATAACATTAAATCTCCCGAACTCAAACTTGCGCTATAAATGTTCCTGTGTACAGATATCAAAGTTTCAGTAGTACCGCGATCAAAATAAGCCTTACGGAAAGCATAACGGTACTCATTCTCGGCAACATCACTTTTCTGTACCATCCGGAAATAGCCGTTAGCATTCAATGCGGTGAAAAAGGCTTCACAGGCATCAATAGCCTTTTTCCAACGTTCGTGGTCATAACCGCCAAACCAAGTCATCAATTTTTCGGAAGCTTCACCTGCAGCATAAGGTTGGTCACTATTAAATAGCGGACTTGCGACAAATAGCAGTACTCTCGCTTTTAAGCCATAGGCTCCTGCCTTGCAGAGGCGTCCATCCCACTGAGCCATATCCGCATCCGAAACTCTCCACGGGAATTGGGGACAGTTAATCGCTTCATCCAACAAACGAATAATGAAATCCACCGTTTCTTGCAGAGTAGCACGTGCCGGCATTTCGTCCGATGCCGCAAGCGCATGGTCAATAATGGGCAATGCGCCATAGTGGCGTAGCATATTGGCATATTGAACAGCCACAACCATTTTCGCCTCTGCTTTCAAGCGCTCTTTTTCCTCCTGGTCCATGTCTGGCACACGATCTATATTGGCTACTACCAACCAAGCGTTACGAATAGAAGACCATATATGAGTATCTGCATCGTTAAACCACATCTTAGTTGCCATATAAGTAGCGCGTGGCCGATTTTCTTTTCCGGCATCGTAATTGCCGTTATAATAAATCTTTTGTACACCGGAATATCCCACATTATCGCAATTCAAATCTGTCAGTCCTTCCAAATTTCCCAACCACATACCGGTCCAATAGTTCTTCGTATCAAGTCCGTATGGCAGATACTGATAACTATACCACAATACACGGCGGGCATATTCAGCGGTAGAGAAAACAGTATCGATAGTAACGTCTGTACTGGGCGGTTTCTGCAGGAATTTATCTCCAAACGCCAAGTCCTCACAGGAGATGGTTGTAACCAACCCCAACATCAATATAATGACATGAAAATGTTTCTTTATCTTTTTCATAAATACAGTTTATTAAAATCCAACTTTCAAACCGAAATTCACGATCTTAATCAACGGATATGCCCGTCCGTTTGCATTGGATTCCGGATCACAAAAATCCAGATCGCTAAATGTCAACAGGTTGTATCCGGATACTGAAAGACGCAGAGAATTGATATGTATCTTCTGCAACAACTGTTTCGGGAAAGAATAACCAAGTTCGATATTCTTCAGACGAACATAAGAGGCATCGCGCAACCACAAATCAGAATCTTGATAGTTATTTGTTTTACTACCTGTCAAAGAGATGGCAGGAGCTTTTGCACTGTTACCCTTTTCCGGTGTCCAAGCATCGTCGATCATATATTGCATCAGTGAGTTGGTACCAGTCTGTCCGAAAGGAGTACGATAAATGCTGCTCACCAAACGAGAAGTTTTAAATGCGCCAGCCCAAGTCATACTGAAATCAAAACCTTTCCAAGAAAAACCTGCTTGTAAGTTACCATTCAAAAGCGGATAGGTAGGATAACCAATGGCTGACTTGTCATTAATATCAATTTTGTGATCGCCATTCAAATCTTTATACTTCACGTCACCGGGTTTGGGTGAGAAACCGGCACCATGATCGGGAATTCCATCTTCCGTACCTTTCACGTTTTCATAGTTCTCCGCATCCGTTTCTGAGAAGAAACCATCGGTTACATAACCGAACTGCTGCCCTACAGGACGTCCGGTTTCGCACATCCACTCATAAGGTTGAGGAATTTCATCTTTAAAAATTACTTTATTCTTGGCATACGACCAGTTTGTTCCGATATAATAACTAAAGTTACGAATTCTATCTTCCCAACGGGCTGTTACTTCAAAACCTTTGTTATCTACCTTACCCATGTTGACAATCGGTAAAGAAATAGCAAGATAACCGGGATTTACCTGACGGGAAATCAAGATATCCTTACGATGTTCTATAAAGTAATCAAAAGAAGTCTTCAAACGACTGTCGAAGAAATGTAAATCAACTCCATAATTCTGCTTAGCAGCAGTTTCCCATGTAACATCTGGATTACCGACCAGAGATTCTTTGGAACCGGGCAATTTATTGTTAGTGATGGATCCAAAGTTTACAGATCCTGTACTGAGCGTATAATTATCCGGCAAGTACAGAAAACGTGAACTATTGGATACAATATCATTACCTACAATACCGAAAGAAGCACGAATCTTCAGATAATTTACCGCCGGTTTTAAAGCTTGCATGAATTTTTCTTCAGAAAGTATCCAGCCAATAGATCCGGCAGGGAACGTACCAAAGCGCTTTCCTTCCGCAAAGTTCTCGGAACCATTATAACCTAAGCTCAGATCGAGCAAGTAGCGTGTCTTCCAGTCATAAGTAAGACGACCCACAAAACCAACATAAGCACGAGGAATACCAGGATAATTATTACTAAAATAATATTTCATGGTCTGATTATACATGGCAAGAGCAGACACATGATGTTCACCGAAATTACGTTGATAATTCAAGGCTGCTTCCAGATACCAGTTACGGCTTTGTCCTGTTGACTGGCTAAATCCCAGTGTCTGTGATTCCTGAGATTTCTTCAAAATGGCTTCACCATTCTCGCCTTTCACAGCCTGGTAATTCTCGATACGACCCTCACGACGTTTATTATAGGTAACACCACTATTATAAGCGCCCTTAACATGAGCAACCAGACCTTTTGTAATAAAATTCAGTTTTTGCTCCAATGAAAAGTCGAAATTGATTGTATTTCCGGTCGTTGTGTTATACCCTTTTCCATAATAGGCACCTAAACCGTCATTCAATGTACCGAATGAGCCGAAAGTAGCCTTATCACCTACTATCCATTTTCCGTCTACAATACCGGCACCTGAGAAAGGAACGGCACTGTAAATATTGTCAAACAAATATGAAATGTCTGTATATGTACCGTTATTATAGTTAGGTTGACGTTGGTCTGACAGACGTCCTCCCAAGTTGATTTTCATGGCAGTAGTCTTCGTCACGTCTATATCCATATTGATACGATAGTTGTAACGGTTGTATTTGAAACCTTTGTCATTGCCATTATCAAACGTAGTGAAAAGGCCATCTTGCGTAAATACACCCAACGATGCAAAATAACGAACCCGTTCCGAACCTCCGGAAATGGATAAGTTATGCTGAGTCTGTAACGCCGTGTTCCTTATCATAAGATCGGTCCAGTCTGTATCCGCATAAATCAAAGGATTACTATGTGTACGGAAAGCTTCCAGAATTTCATCAGAGAACATCAGCTTATCTTCTGCCACTCCATCGCGTAATTGTGCAGCATTATAGGTGGTAGCATAATCGTAACTGTTGGCAAACTCCGGAATATTGGTAGGCATCTGAATTGCCATACTGGTAGAAAACGATATTTTCGCTTTACCTTGTTGTCCGCGTTTAGTAGTAACCAGAATAACACCATTGGCACCACGTACACCGAACACAGCAGTAGCCGAAGCATCTTTCAAAACAGTGATATCTTCTATTTCATTAGGATCCAACTGAGTGAACGAACGTTCCACACCATCAACTAAACATAACGGACTGGATAATCCGGTAGTTAAAGAACCAACTCCACGTACATACAAAGTAGCATCATCGGCACCCGGTTGACCACTAGTCTGTACACTGGATAGTCCCGGGACTTTACCACTTAAAGCATTGGCAATACTACCTACCGGAGATTTCATGATTTCGTCCGACTTCACCGAAGCCAAAGCACCTGTTACCGTTACCTTTTTAGTAGTACCATAAGCTATGACCTGCACTTCTTCCAGTTGTGTCACATCTTCTGATATAAAAATCTTCAGTTCACTTTCTCCTTTGTAGACGATTTCTTTATCCTGATATCCTACAAAAGAAACAACAAGAGTCTTCCCTACCGGAAGCTTCAACGTAAACTTACCATCCATGTCTGTAATCACACCATGTGTGGTACCTTTTACCATAACTGTAGCACCCGCTACCGGTCCCATATCATCAGAGACCGTACCCGTCACTACTTTTTCTCTAGCCTGTTGCGTTGTATTCACCGATTGGACGCGAACATCACTACCCCACGTCTTACCCGCATACAAGACTAACAAAGCAAAAGCAAATAACCAAACTCTGTTTCTCATAAGTTAGATTTTAATTTAAAATTCATGTTCTTCATTCTCTATATACATATTTATGTAATTTAATATCAAAATCCGACACTTTTCAAACCTCTCAAAAAGATGCACAAATAAAGAATTATTAAACATGAAAAACTTAACTTCACACAATTGTCTAAGACACAAATAGTACGTCGGACTATATATGCCGCACTTCGGACTATAAGTGCACAGCAACAAATAGAAGAATAATGAACTTATTAGGGGGGATATTCGTTAATGAATTTTCTTTCGGTAGTTCTGAGGAGAAACTCCGAACAAATCTTTGAAGCAACGACTGAAATAACGAGAAGAAGAAAAACCTAACCGATAAGATATTTCCGAAACATTATATTGCGGTTCTTCTTTCAACATTCTCAAAGCTTCTTCCAATTTAAGTTTTAAAGTAAACTCATTGGGAGTAAGCCCTACCACTTCCTTAAAACGAAGAAATAATTTACTTCGTCCCATATTCAACTCGGAAGCCAACATATTCATATCAAAATCCGGATTGTCAAAGTTCTGTTTTATCACAGCAGTTGCAGTATCCAATAGTTTCTGATCGACTATACTGGTACCCAAAGTCTTCACATCCTGCTCTTCCTTTATAACCATATTCAATCGAGCCATTAATTTTTTCCGGCTATTCAGCAAATTATTACAACGTGTCAACAATACCTTGACATTAAACGGTTTTGTGATATAATCATCAGCACCTGACATATATCCTTCTATCGTATAATCTACCGAAGATTGCGCCGTAAGTAACACAACTGGAATATAAGATAACTCCAACGAATTTTTAATCTTACTACACAATTCACTACCTGACATTACCGGCATCATAACATCACTCACAATCAAATTAGGATGTAGTTGGCATGCCATATCAAATCCAATCTGCCCATTCATTGCTTTATGGACCGTATAGGTGGGCGAAAATATTCCTACCAACATATCCAACATCTCCTCATCATCTTCTACAATCAAAATACTAGGTAGTCCCTCCTTCTCTTCTTCCAGCGGATCATCATTTTCAAGGGCAGTATTATCCGGCAATATTTCTTCCGCTATAAGTATACCTTCTTCTTCCCAATCCAATGAGTGTACTACAGTCTGCTCATATTCAAGTTCTTCGGCAGTAAAATGTCCATTTCCCAATAACAGTTGTATCTTGAAGCAGCTTCCCTCTCCTAATACACTTTCTACTTTTATTTCGCCTTTGTGAGCATCTACAATACCTTTTGTAAAGGCCAAACCAATGCCACTTCCCAAAATATTTTTCCCAGGACCATCATTTACCTGATAAAAACGCTCAAATATTTTCGATAAAGATCCTTCGGGAATTCCGCAACCAGTATCTGCTACTGCTATTTCAACAGTTCGTTGTTGCCGCTTAATAGAAATCTTAATGTGTCCTCCTTCGGGTGTATACTTAAAGGCATTCGACAATAAATTGAACAATACTTTCTGCATTTGTATGGCATCAAACCATAAGTCTATTTTCTCTTCTGCATGTTCGAACGTATAGCTGATATTCCTTTTTCGAGCAAGATCTATAAATGACTGATAGACTTCTTTCATGAATGGAATAATATCTACACACTCAACTTTCAACTTCAGGAAACCCTGCTCCTGTTTTCTAAAATCCAACAACTCAGTTATCAAAAAACGTAAATTCATTGCATTCTTGTATATGCCATGTAAGCGCTTATTCAGAGTAGGAGATAACTTATCCAACTGCAACAACATTTCTATTTGCCCTATTATCAGCGTCAAAGGTGTTCTGAATTCGTGTGAAATATTGGTAAAGAAACGAAGCTTCATCTTATTCAATTCTTCTATCCGTTCTTTTTCATCTTTTTCTTTAGCCAATGACAATGCCAAGAGCCGATGCCCAGTCCTTATTTTCCAGAAGACATAAATAATGATCGCCATGATTATCAAGTACACCAAAAATGCCCAAAACGTAGCGAACCATGGATGGTGTATCTTAATATCAAGAGCTATTTCTTTATATCCTTTTCCTAATATCTTACTTTTTGATTCACGTACTTTCAACACATAGTTTCCCGGAGCCAAATTAGTATAGCCAATTCGTAACTGATCTGTAGAAATCCACTCTTTATCAAAGCCTTCCAGTTTATACTGAAATCTGACATTTCTTTCATGTTCCACATAATTGGAACTAGAGAAATCAATCATAAGATTATTTTGATGATATGCCAGATCAAGGGAATTTGTAAAAGGTAATGCCTGTGACAGTACTCCCGATTTATCCCCAGGACGTACTATAGCATTATTAATATGAAGATTGGAAAAATAGAATTCTGTATGATTTTCACTTTCCAAATACAGATCTTTCTCTCTGAAAGAAATCATACCGTCTACTCCTCCAATATAAATCAAGTCATCGGAAGCTGTCCATACACCACAACCATCCGTCACGGCAGATATTCCTCCTTTAAGTCCTAATTCAATCGAGTATATGGAATTATTAAAAGGAGAATAAAGAGAAATACCTCTATCGCTAGTTATCAATATATTATTCTTGGGCGTTTCTACCATATTATAGCAAAAATCACTTATCAGATTATCTTGTTTCGCTGTATGATGTTTCCACTCCTTTGTTTCATAATTATAGGTAAAGATACCATTTCCTAAAGTCGAAACATAAACCATTCCGTCGGTCGCTTCCATAATTCTGGTTATCTTGGCTTTCCGTTCCGCAATCTTTTCTATATTAATTCGCTCTACCCGTGTCCATTCTCCAATCTTCATCCGATACAGATTATAATCGGCAGTCAACCAAATATATCCACGAGAATCTATTTCAAATGTCAGATAGAGTCTATTCTTATTGATCAGTTGAAATTCATTTGTTTCAGGATTTAACCTCCAAAAACCATTACGTGCAGATACATACAACCAATTGTCTTTAAACAAGACATGATATATTATTCTATTCGGTCCGTTTTTTGTCCGTTCATAATCTGTAAGATAGTTATAGAATTTTCTACTTTTCCGGTCATATCGGCTAACACCTCCCGTATAAGTACCAATATATATTTGGTCACGCTTATCATCATAAGTTATGCTCTTAGTATTATTGTGCAAAATGGAATTTATACCGGATGCCATATAATATGTAAAAGTACCGGTCTTTCTATCCAAACAGTTCACTCCTCCTCCATCCGTACATATCCAAAGATTACGATCCTTATCTTCAACCATTTGCCCGACAATCGGAAAGCTCAAACCAGCTTTGTTCAATTTACTATATGGATAATAATGAAATATATCCTTCGACTTATTAAAATAATTGACACCTCCGTAATAAGTCCCTATCCAAATGGTACCCTGCCTATCTTTATAAAGAGAAAAAACAGATTGATGCTCCAAAGAACCCGGATAAGCACTTGGACGATAAACAGAATAAGTATCAGAATAGGGATTATAAACTTGTAGCCCCTCAAAAGTACCAAACCATATATTTTGCTGATCGTCTTCAATGAAATCGCGTATCTGTTCACTAACAACACGCGTAGGAGAATGCAACTCCTTCTTCAATATTCCATCTCTGCCGATTTTATATAACCCTTTCATACGGGAAGCTATCCATAATTCATTACGACTACTAACGAATAACTTAAATATTTCGACGTCGGGCAATACACACTTAACAGTATCGTCTTCCAGCGCATAAAGCCCTTTGGCAGTTCCAATCCAAAGTTTATCTGACATCTCTTCGATACACCAAATATAGGAAGTATTTATTTCACGAAAGAAACATAAAGAATCAGTATCAGCATCATACTTGAATAGTGAATCACGGACAGCACACCATACTTTTCCTTTAATTACGGCTAAAGCACCAATATTGGAAGAACGTAACTCTCTAAGACTTTCTTTTCGAATATCATATTTAATCAATGTCCCATTATTGCGTATAAAGATATTCCCCTCATCATCACCTACAATCTGATTAATCTCTCCATTGATAAGTTTCTCTTTATGAGACTGCCCCTCTACAACATCATAAGATATATATTTGTAAATCTGCTTACCATCATATACATTGATACCCTCATTCGTCCCAAACCATATTCTCCCTAAAATATCCTGATAAATAGCTAATACAGAGGGATTGGAAAGTCCATCTTCCATTCCCAATTTCTTAAAATATTGTCCGTATACACAGACAGAAAACAATAACAAGATAGTTGAAAAAGAATATTTGATTCGCCTCATCAGTGATATACTAGATATTTACGAGACGAAGATATAAAAAATAAATTAATAGATTTTATTTTTACGCATCAATATAACGAAAATACATTTATTTTTGTTAGAAAAACAAAGTTCACCCTCTACTTTTGCAGTGTTTCGAGCAACAACGAGATATTCGCCATAAATAGTCTGACAGAGATAGCCAGCAATATAATACCGAAGAACTTGCGAATGATATAGATACCCCCTTTTCCCAAGAAGCGTTCCACACGTCCGGTCATGCTGACAACAAAATATACCCATATCATATTCAGAACCAATGCAATGATGATATTAACACTCGCATATTCAGCACGAAGCGATAACAAAGTGGTGAAAGCGCCGGCTCCAGCCAATAGCGGGAACACTAAAGGTACCAAGGTAGCTTCCTTAATGGGACCCTGGTTTTTAAAGATTTCAATATCAAGAATCATTTCCAACGACATCAAAAAGATAACAAACGCGCCTGCCACCGCAAACGACTCTATATCCACATGAAATAATTTCAGCATCATATCGCCTGCATAAAAGAAACCTATCAGCAATGCAAACGAAATTAATGTTGCTTTGAGTGCATTTACATTTTTCCCCTTCTCCTTTAAATTGATTATAATAGGAATAGAACCAATGATATCTATCACAGCAAACAGCACGATAAATGCACTGGTCATCTGTTGCCAATTAAATGCTGAAAACATATTTCCCTCCTTTTTTTTGCAAAGATAATCTATTTTTATGCATTCTACAATATTTCTTAATAACGAATGAATAGCACTTTTAAGAAATAATAAAAAAAACAAAAAGAGAGACTAAGTGTTTACGGCAGAGCTTGATTATATCTACATTTGTCTCTAAACCAGAAGATGAAACGATATGGAAACAATGTTTGATACCTTACTTCAATTGCCGCTCTTCCAGGGACTAGCCCAGGAGGACTTTACGTGCATTTTGGGAAAGGTAAAATTACACTTCACAAAACATAAGGCGGGAGAAGTTCTTCAGAAAAAAGGAACTCCTTGTAACCAACTTATGTTTATACTGAAGGGAGAAGTAGTTTCTTCCACATCGTCGGATGATGATTCTTACAGCTTTACCGAGTATTTGTCAGCTCCTTATCTGATTGAACCACAATCTATGTTTGGCATGAATACTTGTTATGTATCCAACTATCGTGCACATACAGAAGTACATACTGTCAGCATCAACAAGGCGTTCGTGATGGAAGAATTATTCAGGTATGAAATATTTCGCCTGAACTATATGAATATTATCAGTAACCGTGCACAAACGTTATACAGCCGTTTGTGGAATAAACCGTCTAACAGTATAGAAGAACGTATAGCCTACTTCATCCTAAAACATACGGAACGACTCACCGGAGAAAAGATTCTGAAAATAAAAATGGAAGACTTTGCACAAATTCTCAACGAAACCCGCGCCAGCGTATCGAAGATTCTGAACAGCATGCAAGAAAACGGGCTGTTGGAATTGCACCGGGGAGAGATTGTAATACCGGAAGTGGAAAAACTATTATAACCGTTTTCATAAATTAGTAAAGCCCGAAGCAATGCTCCGGGCTTTATCATATTAATATATTATACCTGTCTTCTCACTCCCACTCAATCGTAGCATTGGGTTTCGGAGACATATCATAACAGACACGGTTAACATTCTTTACCTCCTTAAGGATACGATCAGTAATTTTCATTAGAATAGACCAGTCCACCGTTTCAATAGTAGCAGTCATGGCATCCACCGTATTGACAGCACGGATAATAACAGGCCAATCAAAAGAACGGGCGTTATCGCGTACACCTACCGACTTGAAATCGGGAACAACCGTAAAGTATTGCCATACTTTCTTATCCAAGCCAGCTAAATGGAACTCCTCACGCAAAATAGCATCCGATTCACGAACGGCTTCCAAACGATCGCGCGTAATGGCTCCTAAACAACGGACACCCAAACCCGGTCCAGGAAATGGCTGGCGATAAACCATTTCATAAGGTAAACCAAGTTCGATACCACATGCACGCACTTCATCCTTGAACAATTGCCGAAGGGGTTCCACCAGTTTAAACTGCAAGTCTTCGGGCAGACCGCCTACATTATGATGTGATTTCACCATCTTGGCAGTTTTCGTGCCACTTTCTACAATATCAGGATAGATAGTACCTTGTCCCAAGAAATCGATACCATCGAGTTTACGGGCTTCCTCCTCAAATACACGGATAAACTCGCCGCCGATAATCTTGCGTTTCTGCTCAGGATCGGCAACACCGGCCAGCTTATTCAGGAAACGGTCTGTAGCATCCACATACACAAGGTTGGCATTCAGCTTGTTCTTGAATACTTCGATTACATCTTCCGACTCACCCTTGCGCATCAGCCCATGGTTTACATGCACACATACCAAGTTGGATCCAATGGCTTTCAGCAGCAGAGCGGCCACTACCGAACTGTCCACCCCCCCCGACAGGGCAAGCAACACTTTCTTGTCGCCCACCTGGCGGCGTATCAACTCAATCTGGTCATTGACGAAGTTCGTCATGTTCCAGTTGGTTTCAGCCTTGCAAGTATCGAACACAAAAGATTTTACGGCACCCTTTATAGCTTCCACATCATCCGTAAACCGGGGAAGCTTCACCTCGCACAGCGCCTTGTCATGTCCGGCAGCCATTACCGGAAATCCTGCCTCATAAATTTCGGGGAGCACGTCAATAGACACCCCGTCAATCACATTATTAGGACCACCGTTGATGATAATACCTTTCACATTGGGTAAGGCTTTCAACTCGGCCGCCGTAATGTCGTGCGGATAAATTTCACTATATACCCCCAATGCACGAATAGCTCTGGCAAGCACTGTATTTTCATTGCTTCCCAAGTCTAAAATCACAATCATGTCCTGTTTCATTCTTATATATTTTTTAAAGTTAAGTAAGTGATAAAAAACAGTTTATATTATTCAATCCCGCATCACTCCCACTCTATTGTACTAGGCGGCTTCGATGAAATATCGTACGTGACACGATTTACACCTTTCACCTTATTTATAATATCATTGGATACCTTACCCAAAAACTCGTAGGGCAAGTGCGCCCAATCTGCCGTCATAGCATCAGTGGAGGTCACGGCACGCAAAGCTACAGCACGTTCGTAAGTACGTTCATCCCCCATCACACCCACACTCTGTACAGGTAACAGGATAACACCTGCTTGCCATACTTGGTGGTATAGTGTTGTCTCATTGCCATTGGTATCCTTCACCTTCCAGTTACGTAAACCCTGAATAAAAATATCGTCAGCGTCTTGCAAAGTACGCACTTTCTCCGGCGTAATTTCACCCAAGATACGAACAGCCAATCCTGGTCCAGGGAAAGGATGACGGGTTATCAAATGTTCCGGCATACCCAATTCACGTCCCACACGACGAACTTCATCTTTGAACAACCATTGCAATGGTTCGCACAGTTGCAAGTTCATTTCTTCCGGCAAGCCGCCCACGTTATGATGACTCTTGATGGTCTTGCCAGTAATGTTCAGACTCTCAATACGGTCAGGATAAATGGTACCCTGCGCTAACCAACGGGCATCGGTTATCTTATGCGCTTCAGCATCGAATACTTCTATGAAATCACGACCTATGATTTTACGTTTCTGTTCAGGTTCCGCAATACCCTCCAAATCCTTGAAGAATTTTTCACTGGCATCCACTCCGATAACATTCAAACCCAAACATTCATAATCGTGCATCACATTTTTGAACTCATCCTTACGAAGCAAACCGTGATCAACAAAAATACATGTCAGTTGATTACCGATGGCACGATTTAGCAACACAGCAGCGACTGAAGAATCTACCCCTCCGCTAAGTCCAAGAATAACACGATCATTTCCTATTTGCGCTTTCAGCTCGGCCACTGTGGTATCTACAAACGATGCAGCACTCCAACTCTGGCTACAACCGCAAACCTCTACCACGAAATTACGCAACATTTGCGTACCGTCCTCACTGTGGAATACTTCCGGATGGAACTGTACGCCCCACATCTTTTCATCTTTCACCTGATAAGCAGCAATCGTCACTTTATCCGTAGAAGCAATAATTTTGAAGTTATCAGGCACAGCAGTAATCGTATCGCCATGACTCATCCATACTTGGGTGTTTTCTTTCACACCTTTGAAAAGGATATTCTCACGGTCGAAAGAACTAAGATGCGCACGCCCGTATTCGCGGGTTCCGGCAGGTTCTACCCGTCCACCGTTACTATAAGAGATGAATTGCGCACCGTAGCAGATGCCCAATATGGGGTACCGTCCCCGGATCTCGTCCAAGTTCACCTTGAATGCACTCGCATCATATACGGAAAAGGGGCTACCCGACAGGATAACTCCTTTTACGCTCTCATCCCCATGCGGGAATTTATTGTAAGGCACAATTTCGCAATACACATTCAGCTCACGAACGCGGCGGCCGATGAGCTGTGTTGTCTGTGAGCCAAAATCAAGAATAATAATCTTCTCTTGCATATCAATCTGTTATGGATTTTATAAACGATTTGCAAAAGTAGAAAAAAGTAGGAAAATAACCGTGAAATATGCGATTTATTTCCCAAATTCCACCAAGTCCACGTCCTCGCCCAGCACACGGCGGTATCCGTCCGGTTGCCTGCTGCGTTCGGGGATGAACTGCACCCGCACCGCCTGCACCTGCTCCGCGCTCACCTCTTCGGGCGTATCCACTCCCTGTCCGGCACAACTCAGCTTGTAGAAGAACGACCCGAGGCCGTCCATGTGCACACTGCGCCCGCTCTCCATGTAGAACGCCATCACCTCGGGCAGCGAACGGATGACGGCATGCACATCAGCCGGAGTAACCGTACACCGGCAGCTGATGGCCTCAGCCAATTCCTGCGTATCCACAGGATGTTTTAACACACACGCACGGGGAAACCATTTGAATTTTCCGGCTATCTTGGCACGACTTTTCTTATAGAACATAATTTATTCGTTGGTTGAAGTTAATACAATATAAATGTCAGACAGACTGCCTTGTAGGGAAAGGGCACATTAAAAGCCTTCTAATGCCGCATTAAAAGCCTTTTAACATGGTATTAAAAGGCTTTTAATCACAATTCAGTCCTATACCCTGCGCCATCCGGTCCGCAACGGAGATTGTCCGGGTCCCTTATGGTTCCTATTTCATTAATGAACTGCCGGGCGCAGACCGGCGGGGACAGGGGCGCAAAGCCGCCATCACTTCCTGTCTTTCAGCAGGTCGCGGATTTCCGTCAGCAGCACTTCTTCCTTGGTAGGGGCAGGCGGTGCGGGGGGAGCGGCAGGCTCTTCCACTTTCTTCTTCTCGGCCAGCTTGGAGATTAACCGGATAAACAAAAAGATAGAAAAAGCGATGATCAAGAAGTCGAAGGTAGCCTGCAAGAAATTCCCGTAGTTCAGCGTCACCGCTGCGATATCTTTTCCATCCACCACTTCAGCGGGCTTCAACACCCACTTCAAGTCAGTAAAATTGACACCGCCCACCAGCAAACCGATTGGAGGCATAATGACATCCGCCACGATGGAGGAGACAATTTTTCCAAACGCGCCACCTATAATCACACCGACAGCCATGTCTATCACATTGCCTTTCATGGCAAAAGCCTTAAAATCCTGTAAAAATGAACTTTTTCCCATCTTTTCAATTATTTAATTATGAATTTGAGTGCGAATATAAAAACATTTTCTTACTTTTGCACCGCATTTGGAAACAAATGCTTCTTGAAAAGAGAGATATTTTAAACAAATATTACAAAACCTTTAAAAGTTTAAACAAAAATGATTAAAGTAGGTATTAATGGATTCGGACGTATCGGACGTTTCGTATTCCGCGCTGCTCAGAAAAGAAACGATATTCAAATCGTTGGTATTAACGACCTTTGTCCGGTAGATTACTTGGCTTACATGTTGAAGTATGATACAATGCACGGTCAGTTTGACGGAACAATCGAAGCTGATGTTGAAAACAGCAAGTTGGTTGTAAACGGTAACGCTATCCGTATTACTGCAGAAAAAAATCCTGCTGACTTGAAGTGGAATGAAGTTGGTGCAGAATATGTAGTTGAATCTACAGGTTTGTTCCTGACTAAAGAAAAAGCTCAGGCTCACATCGAAGCCGGTGCTAAATACGTTGTAATGTCAGCTCCTTCTAAGGATGACACTCCGATGTTCGTTTGTGGTGTTAACGAGAAGACTTACGTTAAGGGTACTCAATTCGTATCTAACGCTTCTTGTACTACTAACTGCTTGGCTCCTATCGCTAAAGTATTGAACGACAAATGGGGTATCACTGACGGTTTGATGACTACAGTTCACTCTACAACTGCTACTCAGAAAACAGTTGAC